>LSQX01165998.1_pt1 | contig 36591 bp, 39 predicted proteins | sample 654561 | NCBI WGS metagenome assembly LSQX01 (sample SAMN04489861, study PRJNA283612) | anaerobic digester metagenome | isolation source: 4 biogas reactors fed with cattle manure at either 37C or 55C with and... | place: Denmark: Kongens Lyngby | collected 2014 | reverse complement strand
CTGTTATGCTGTCGATTGCCTGTGGCCGTGTTAGAAGGGATGAAGAAAAGAAACTTAGAAGCCTGGTAAAGGCGGCATAACAATGGTTTTTAAAACATTATGCACTCACCCAGGGATTAGTGCGCACAAAATTAGGTTTTTCTGTTCGAGCTATTCATTTTTCTTGCGTTAATTTTACAAAGCGACGTTTTTTCAGCGAGTTCACAATAATTTTTCCTCGTTTTTTTTATTGGTTAATCTGAAAAAAGGCCGCATCGCAAATGGCTTTTATCTCAGATAGTTTCTTTACAAACGGTTTATCGTTTATTATTATGGTTTTTTGAGATGGCATAACAACGAATCCTTTCGATTTTGGACACAGAGGTACCCTGTCACATATTAACCTCCGAGTCCTCAATAACAATTTTACTACAAAAGATTCGTTTTGTCTACTATTATTTTAAATCACGTTGTAGTGATAATTTTTGCCCTCTAGCAGGAAAATATCCTGCTGTGGCGAATATCAATCATAATAAAAAGTGTCGACTGAAGGTGAAGTTGTGAACGCGCAGACTGCTGCCACCAAGCTGGGACAACTGTTGAGGAATGCGGGGCTGATTACAGAAGAGGAACTGCAGATCGCCCTCGAGCAGCAGAAGAGGACAGGAGAGCGCCTGGGGAGCATCTTGGTTTCCCTTGGGATCATAGACGAGCAGAGCCTCCTGGAAGCATTGGAGTATCAGCTTGGGATCCCTCACGTTGACTTGAGCCAAGTGAAATACAGTCCTGAGGCCATCTCAGCCCTTCCTGAAAATTTGGCCAGGCGCTATGCTGCTGTGCCCCTGAGGAGGGAAGGCAACAAGCTCGTTGTGGCCATGAACGACCCCATGAACCTGTACACCATAGATGCCCTGCGGGTGGCTACAGGCCTGGAGATTGAGCCTGCTGTGGCAACAGCCCGACAGCTCTCAAAAGCCCTAGATGAAGCTTACCAGAGCTTTGAAGAGAGCCCGCACGAGATGGAGGCTGCAGCAGGCCAGGATCCGGGCCCAGTTGCTCAACTGGTGAACAGCATTCTAGAGCGGGCTGTCCGGGAGAGGGCCAGCGACCTCCACCTTGAACCGCAGGTAGGGGGGCAGCTGCGGATCAGGATGCGGGTGGATGGTTTTCTGCGGGATGCAGGCACCCAAAGCCCTGAGCTGCAGGCACCTCTGATCTCCAGGCTGAAAGTGATGGCCAACTTGGATATTGCTGAAAAGAGAATGCCCCAAGACGGCAGGTTCTTTCTGCAGGTGGACGGCCACAAAATCGACTTCCGCCTCTCCACCCTCCCTACCATGAACGGGGAGAAGGTGGCCATCAGGATCCTGGACAGCAGGCGGGACCTGCTGCTCCTCTCCCAGCTGCACTTCACACAAGAAAAGCTTGAGCTTTTCAAGAGCATGCTTAAGCGTCCCTATGGAATTATCCTGGTTACAGGCCCCACAGGCAGCGGCAAAACCACTACCCTATACGCTGCCCTAAGGGAGCTTGATGCAAAAAGCCAGAACATAGTCACAGTGGAAGATCCTGTAGAGTACAGCTTAGAGGGGATCAACCAGGTGCAGGTGAACCCCCGCTACGGCATCACCTTCGCCACAGGCCTGCGGGCCTTGGTGCGACAGGATCCGGACGTGATCATGGTTGGAGAGATCCGGGATCGGGAAACAGCCCAGATCGCCATCGAAGCAGCCCTGACGGGCCACTTGGTCCTCTCCACCCTCCACACCAACGACTCCACTGGCGCTGTGGCAAGATTAATTGAGATGGGCATTGAGCCTTTTCTGATGACTTCCTCCCTTTTGGGAGTTGTTGCCCAGAGGCTGGTGCGCTGCCTGTGTCCAGCCTGCAAGAAGCCCCGCAGCCTGACTGCTGCTGAGCGAAAGTGGCTTTTGGATTTAGGCGGCGAAGAATTGGCAGCAGCAGATACCTGCTATGAGCCTGTGGGCTGCCCCCAGTGCAGCCAGACAGGTTTCCAGGGGAGAGCTGCCATCCAGGAGATTCTCGTACCAGACGAAGCATTCTGGGCTAATACCCTCGGCGGGATGCCGGCAAGCAGAATCAGAGAAGAGGTTATTGAAGCCGGGATGGAACCCATGGTTTTGGACGGCTGCAGAAAGGCCCTGGAGGGCATTACAAGCTTGGATGAAGTCGTCCGGGTCACCCGGGTGGAGGGATACAATGCTTAAGAAGCTCCTTGCGGTGGCAGCTTCGCAAAAGGCCACAGACCTGCACTTGACAGTCGGGCTGCCGCCCATGCTGCGCAGGGCAGGGCAGCTGGAGGCGCTGCCTGAAGAGCCCTTGACGGGCAGGAAAATCGAAGAACTTCTGGAGGGGGTCATGCCGCCGCGGGCAAAGGAAGCCCTCACCGATGGAGGAGAAGCGGATTTTTCCTGGGGCCTGCCTCAGGTCGGCCGCTTCCGCTTCAACGTCTACAGACAGCGGGACTCTCTGGCTTGTGCCATCCGCCTGATTCCCTTTGAAATACCGCCTCTGGAAAAGCTCGGCCTGCCTAAAAGCGTGGAGGAGCTGGCAGACAAAAAAAGAGGTTTGATTTTGGTCACAGGCCCTACAGGCAGCGGCAAGTCCACCACTTTAGCCAGCCTGGTAGACAGGATCAACACCAAGCACCGCTGCCACATCATCACCTTGGAAGATCCAATTGAGTACCTGCACAGCCACAAAATGAGCATCGTCAACCAGAGGGAGATCGGCTCAGATTCGAGGTCTTTTCCTCTGGCCCTGCGGGCAGCCCTCAGGCAGGATCCTGATGTGATCATGGTGGGGGAGATGCGGGATCTGGAGACCATCTCCACTGCCATTACAGCTGCAGAAACCGGACATTTGGTCCTGGCAACCCTGCACACTGCCAGTGCTCCAGGGGCAGTGGAGCGGATCATAGACGTGTTTCCAGCCAATCAACAGCAGCAGATTAAAGTGCAGCTGGCAGCCACCTTAGAGGCAGTTGTGGCCCAGCAGCTTCTGCCTGATACCCGGGGCGGGCTGGCCTTAGGTGTGGAGGTGCTCCTTGCCACGTCTGCTGTGCGCAACCTGATCCGGGAAGGGAAGATCTATCAGCTGCCCCTTGCCATCCAAACGGGCAGGGCAATTGGCATGCAGAGCATGGAGCAGGCTCTCCGGGATCTCCACCAACAGGGGCGGATCAGCTACGAAACCGCTCTCCATTCCGCTTCCGTCCCGGAGAACATAAAGCGGCTTTTGGCAGCAGGGAGAGAGGAAAATGGCTCAGTACCGCTATAAAGCCAGGAGCCTTGCAGGCGAAGAGAAAACTGGCGTAATTGCAGCAGAATCCCCTCAGCAGGTGGCAGCCCTCCTGAGGCAGGACGGCTTTTTCCTCACCAAGGTTGAAGAAGAAAAGCCGAAGGCTCCCTTTTCCCTGTGGGCGAGAAAGCCTACCCTGAAGGATCTGGCCTCCTTTTCCAGGCAGCTCAGCGTCATGATCCAGGCAGGCTTGCCCCTGACCACCTCCCTGTCCCTGGCTGCGGAGCAGGCGCCCAACAAGCTCCTTGCTAGAGGCCTGGAGCAGGTTTTGGAGGAAGTGGAAGAGGGAGCGGCCCTGTCTGCGGCTTTGGCGAGCCACCCGAGGCTCTTCCCGCCCCTTTTTGTCCACCTTGTGGAGGCAGCGGAGAACGGCGGCACCATGGACTGGGTACTTTCCAGGCTCGCCACTTACTACGAACGGGAATACCAGCTGGAGAAGCAGCTGCGCAGTGCCCTTATGTATCCGGCAATTGTTTCTTTTCTCGCTGTGGTGGTCCTTGCTGTGGTCTTGTTTTTCATCCTGCCGCAGTTTGGAGAGATTTTCGCGTCTTTCGGCGTTGATGCGCCTCCCATGACAGAGTATATCCTGCAGCTGGCAGCTTTCCTGCGCAGCTGGTGGCTGGTCTTCGCCCTCGTTGCTTTAGGGTTCGTCCTGGGCTTTTGGGGGTATCTGGGGACTGCAAGGGGCAAAACCTGGTGGGACAACTTTTCCCTGAGGCTTCCTGTTGTGGGGGAGATCATCAACTGGACTTTAAGCGCCCGCTTCGCCAGGACCCTGGCTATTCTCGCCCGGGGAGGGACGCCCATTCTCCTGACCCTGGACATTACAGGAAAAGTTGTGGGCAACGCCCGCTTTCAGGAGGAAATAGCGAACTGCTCAAGTCGGGTGGAGCAGGGGGAGAACCTGGCTTCACCCTTTGCAGAAAGCAAGCTCCTTCCTCAACTGCTCATCCAGATGATGCGGGTAGGGGAGGAAACAGGCTCTTTAGATCAGATGCTTGAGCGGGGAGCAGATTTTTTTGAGGCAGAGGTTGAGAGCAGGACGAAAAGCATCACAACCCTTCTCGAGCCTGCCATTGTGATCTTTTTGGGGGCTCTGGTTGGCTTTCTCCTCATCACTATTATTCTGCCCATGTACGATTTGATCAGCGGCCTCAATCTCTAACTGCCGGCCTGTTCAGCTTTTGCTGGACTGATTATAGATTTCTGCAGCCCCGGCCGGAGCGCTGCAGTAGAGATTATATATAAGGAGGTGACAACATGAAAAGGTTCAGAAGACAGGGTGGGTTCACCTTGGTGGAGCTTTTGGTGGTGGTTGTGGTAATCGGCATTTTGGCCGCCATCGTCATCCCCAGGCTCAGCGGCGCCAAGGAAGCAGCCAACCGCGCTTCCTGCCAGAGCAACCTCAGGCTTCTGCAGACAGGTCTTGCCCAATATTACGCACAACATGACGATTACCCGGATGTATTGTCAGCTCTCGATGTGAACGAGAAGGCAAAAAGCTGTCCTTCAGGCGGCACGTATACCTACGACAAAGCCCGCGATGGTTACACTATCGAGTGCTCAGAACACGCAGACCTGAAAGTGAATGAAGACGGCTTTGTTGGTGCAGGCTCTGGTGAAGGTGAGTAGTCAGCTGTTGAATGGGAAATTAGTGGTAAAGTTTTCGGGGAGGGGCAGCCCTCCCCAAGCCAAAATAGGGGGGAGGCAGGTGCGGCAGGGCTTTTCTTTAGTTGAGGTGATGGTGGCTCTGGTTCTCTTTGGGGCACTGCTGCTCGTCACCAGCTGGACAGCCAAGCTCTCTGTGGGCAGCAGCAGGGGAGCAGGCGTCCGGGCTCAGGCAGTGGGGGTGGCTCAAAGAGAGCTCGAGGCAGTTCACGCCTTGAATTTCAATGCCGTAGATTCAGTGCCTCCCACACCAACTCAAGACGGCTTCACAGTGGAGAGAATTGTCCGGGGAGTGGCTATGGACGAGGATGGGGAACTTGTGGACGAGCCTCTGCCCCGGGCAAAGGTGAAGTACGTGGAAGTTGTGGTCAGGTGGCCTGGGGGAGAGGTGAGGGTGCCGACCCTCATCAGCCAGCGGATCAAAGAGGGTGTTTAGAATGAGGCAAAAAGGTTTGACCCTCGTGGAGCTTTTGGTGGCCATTGTCACGGCAATGATCCTCCTGGGCGCAGTTGTCCGCCTGATCCTTTCAAGCTACCAGTCCTGGTTTGGGGCTGGCCGCAGCCATGAATACAGCCAGGCTATCGCTTCTGTAGAAGATTTGGGGAGAGAAATCAGAAGCGCCACCACCATTCTCCCCGCCTCGGACGAATCGCAGCTTCTCATCTACTCTGCCTTGCGGGGAACCAGCCGCTGGTGGTTCAGTGACAACAAGCTCTGGCGCCAGAGAGAGGGAGAAGAGGCAGAGGTGGTGCTTGGAGGCGTGCTGGAGGGCAGGTTCTCCTATCAGCAGGAGGGAAGCGGCGAGAGCAGCACCCCGCCCCGCAACAGCCCCTGCACAGTCCTGATAAACATCCGGTGGAAAGGCGGGAGCCTCAAGACAGGGTTTTCTGCAAGGGAGTGGAGCTGATGCAGAATGGATTTATCCTCATCTGGGTGCTTTTTGCCATGCTGCTGGTGCTGCCCCTCACGTTTCTTGCACTGGAACTCAACGCCGCTGGCTACAGTTTTGCCTCAGACTGGGAAAAGGACGTTCAGTCCTTATACTGTGCAGAGGCAGGGTTCGTCCACGCCACAGAATGGCTGAAGGCCAAAAATCCGCCGCCGCACTTTGAAGCAGATTTTGCAGAAGGCAGCTACGAGGTGGAAATTGTCCCCATAGATAAAAAAACGTATCTCATCCGCTCTACCGGCCAAAAGGCCGGCAAGAGAAGCACAATCCTGGTGGAGATCGAAGACAACAATTTTAAAGTACGACGCTGGGAAGAAAAGTAAAATGTTTAGAAAGCGAAAAAAACATCTTGGCTTGGACATAGGCGGCGCTGCTGTGAGGCTTGCCATAGTAAGTCCCGGCAGAAAGCCCACAGCGGAAAAGCTCTCGAAGCTGCCTGTGCCTCCTGGCGCAGTGGAAAACGGCAGGATTTTAGATCCTGAAGCCCTTGGCTTTGCCATCAAAAGCGAGCTGGGGCCCTGGGAGGGCGATCTGTTCACCACCATTAAAGCTGCAGGATCCGGCATTGCCTTGCGGCTTTTCAAACTGCCCCTCCTGAAAAAAGGGGAGCTGGAAGAGGCTGTGAAATTTGAAAGCGAGAACGTCCTGCCCTTTCGGCTCTCGGAGGTCTTTTGGGATTACGAAGTATACAAAGCCAGAGACCACCTGGAAGTTTTGGTAGCTGCAGCAGAAAAACAAACTGTGGAGCAGAACCTTGCAGTTCTCTCAGCAGCAGGGATTACCCCTCAGGCTGTGGAGCTGGGGCCCCTGGCCTTGGTGCGGGTGCTGCGCAGGCAGCTGGAAGGAGAAACTGCAGCTGTGCTGGAGCTGGGGGACTTCTACTGGGAACTGACCATCTTCAGCAGCGGCAGGCCTGTGTTTTTCAGGCTCCTGCCCGGGGCACCTCAAGCAGACCTCCGCAGTGCAGCGGGAGGAGAGGTTCCTGCGTCCCTTGGGGAACTGGTGCAGGACCTGCGCCGCTCTTTCGATTTTATCGGCCGCGAGCGGAATGAGCAGGTGGACAAGCTGCTCCTTGCAGGCTATGGAGCAGCAGTGCCCGAGCTGGCTGCCTTTTTCGAAGGACAACTGGGCTTGGAAGCTGTCCTGGGGGATCCCTTTGGACTTGTGCGCAACAAAAGCGGCCAAACCTCGCCTGAATTTGCTGTGGCGCTGGGTTTGGCTTTAAGGGGCGTGAGGCCATGAATATAAACCTTTTGCCGCCCCACCTGAGGCAGGAAGAGGAAAAATTTCCCTGGAAAGCAGCCCTCCTCACCTTTGCCCTGGGCTGGCTTTGTGCTTTTCTCCTGGTGTTTGGCTGGGGACAAGTGCGTTTCCTGGAACAGAGGCTGGAGCTTTCCCAGCCTGCCAAAGAACAGGCCCAGCTGGTCTTGGGGCAGCTGGCTGCTGCAGAAAAGAGGCTGGAAAGTGTAAGCCGTGCCCAGAGAAGCCTGTGGGCTCACCAGAGGAGCAGCGAGGCTTTCGGGGAGCTGCTCTCACAGCTGCGCTGGCATGTGCCGGAAGACATGTGGTTCACCTCTTTGGAGATCAACGAGACCGGCCGGTTTCTTCTCACAGGCAGAGTTTTTTCCTTAGCCGGCCTTTCCCGTTTTTTAATGGAGCTGAGGCAGCTGCCTCAGCTTCAGGAGCCGGTCCTCCAGAGCACAACCAGAAAAGATGCATACTACGAATTTCAAATCGAAGCCAAAGCTGAATTACTGCAGGCAGGAGGGGAATGACCTTTGTGGAGGAAGAAGAGTTTTCTGGCTTTCGCATCTGTCCTTTTGGTTCTAGCTTTGTTTCTCCCCCTCGGCCTGCGCCTTTGGCGCCTGGCAGAAGAAGAGCGGGCAGTAGAGGAAGTCCTAGCCCAGGGGCGGGAAGCTGCCCGCAAGCTTCAGGAGGTTTCCGCGCAAGAGGACCGGATTAGAAGCCAGCTGCAGGCAGAAAGGAGCCTGTCAGCTGTCCTGCAGAAACTTGTTGCCGCAAGGGCTGTTGACGTTACCCTTGCCAAAATCACCCCTGACCAGCTCCATCGAGAAGGGGAACTTCTAATGCTGCCCCTTGCTGTGGAGTATCTAGGCAGCTACCCTGCCTTACTTGAAACCATGGAGAGGCTCTCTAGCGAGACTGCTTTTTTGATCCGCACCTGCTCTTTCAAAGAAGACAAAGGCAGCCTCAAAGCCAGCGTCCTCCTTTGGGTCCCCTGGGGTGATGGGCCATGACGCTGAAAGGAAAGCTCATCCTTGCTGCAGCAGCCATTGGCCTCCTCACAGGTGCTTTTTGGGCTTTTTTCGCAGGCTGGTCTGAGCCCGAGCCTGTTTCCTACCCTGTGACAAGTCCCCAGCTGAAGCACGAGGAGCCTGAGCCTCTGCCGCCTCCTTCCCTGGGCCCTGTGGGAAGGATAGACCCCTTTCAGAGCCTTCTGCCAGAAGAAGAACCTCAAAAGCCTCAGCCTGAGGAACCTAGAGGTTACCCTTCTGTTCCGCTGCCGCCGCAGCCGCAACAGCCCCCGCCTCAATCAGAAAGCCCTCCAAAAGCCAAGCCTGTATTTCTCTGGAAGCTGGTGGGAATAGGCGAGGGAGCGAAGAGGATGGCCCTCCTGCAGAAAGGGAGACAGGTTTTGGCCTTGGAGGAAGGCGAGGAAGTGGACGGGTGGAAGCTGGCCAAGATCCAATCAGGGGCAGTTGTGTTCACCCAAGGAACGGAAAAAGTAGAGCTCGCCTTGGAGGAGGTTTTAGCAAATGAGGCAACTGATTAGTCTAGCCGCCATCTTGTGCCTTGTGCTGGGAGCTGCATCTTCAGAGCCTGTAATTGGACAGCTGGAGCTTACAGCTGCTCCTGCAGCTGATGCCTACAGGCTCATCGGCAAAATGTGCGGCCTCAACGTGATCGTGGACGAATCTGTAACAGGAGAGATCTCCATCTCCCTGCGGGATATACCCTTGGTGCAGGCTTTGGACAATCTAACCAGCTCCAGGGGCGATGCATATAGGCTTGACGGGAATCTCTTGGTCATCGCAACCAAGGAGAAGATGCTGGCAAGCTCCCAGGAAGTGCAGAATGTGCAGATCTTCTCCCTTTCCCACGCCAAGCCCCAGGAAGTGGCAGGAGCTTTAGGGCTTGTTCTGGGACAGGGGCAGGTTTTTCCGCTGCCAGACGGCAGGCAGCTGGTTGTCCGGGGCAGCCAGAATCAGCTGCAGCTGGCAGAGCAGATCGTTGCCTCCCTGGACCAGCCTCCTGCCCAAATCGATTTTGTGGTCCGCCTTGAGGAAGTGAGCAGCGCAGCCATGGAAGAGCTAGGCCTCAATTGGAATTTTCCGGGTCTCTATGTGCATAGAGATGGAAACAGGCACTGGATCGGGCTGGGCTACGAGCCTGTCTTAAGCGCCCTTGAAGAACAGGGGAAGGCAGCAACCCTCGAGCGGGTCACCATCACGGCTCTCGAGGGCAGAGCTGCCTCCACCCTCATCGGCGAGCGGGTGCCCATGGTGGTGGAGGATGTTGTAAACGGCAGCGTCACAAGGCAGCTCATTTACATCGACGCTGGGGTGAAGCTGACCCTTCTGCCTGAGCTTGAAAGCGACGGCACCATTACCGTCACCATAGAGCCTGAGGTCAGTTCAGTCACCGGCTGGACGCCCCAGAACTATCCCAAAATCAAAACCAGGCAGAGCAGCACAACTCTTCAGATTAAAGACGGAGAGACTGCGGTCTTAAGCGGCCTTGTGGAGAAGAAAGAGCTTGAAAGCTGGACCAGTGTGCCCCTGTTGGGCCGCATTCCCCTTATCGGTCGCTTGTTTCAAAGGAAAAAACTTGATACAGTAGAAAGCGAGATCTTGATTCTCGTCACACCAAGCTTGCGCAGAAAAGAGGAGGCACCTAATTGAGATTGCGTTTTCTCACAGCTGGCGAATCCCACGGCAGAGGGCTCGTTACCATAGTTGAGGGGTTGCCCAGCGGCCTTCCCATTTCCTTAGAGGAGGTAAACAAACAGCTCTCCAGAAGGCAGTGGGGGGCAGGCCGGGGCGGGAGGATGAAGATCGAGCGGGACCAGGTGACGATCCTCTCCGGCGTCCGTGCCGGGGTAAGCCTGGGCAGTCCCATTGCCCTTCTGATCCCCAACAAGGACTGGGAAAGGTGGCAGAAAGTAATGGACCCCCAGCTGCCTGGGGAAGACACTGCCCAAATTGCTGAAGACAGCCGTCTGGGGAGGCTCGGAAAAGTTACAATTCCAAGGCCTGGCCATGCAGATTTGGCAGGCGGGATGAAATACAACCAGGACGATCTGAGGAACATTTTAGAGCGGGCCAGCGCCAGGGAAACTGCTGCCAGAGTGGCAGCAGGGGCCCTGGCTCGAGCACTCCTTGCCCGCCTCGGCGTCCAGCTGGGAAGCGAGGTCCTAGAGATTGGATCTGTGGCAGCAAAAGCTCGCCCTCTTACCAGCTACAGCAGCGACGAAACCTGGCAGGAGCTGGAAGGCCTCGACCAGTCTCCCCTGCGCTGCGCAGACAAGACAGCAGAAAGGGAAATGCTTTCTGCCATAGAACAAGCAAGAGAAAACGGGGACAGCTTGGGCGGCACCTTCCGGGTGGCAGCCCGGGGGCTTGTGCCGGGGCTGGGCTCCCACGTCCATTGGGACAGAAGGCTGGACGGGAGGCTCGCCCAGGCTCTCATGAGCATCGGCTCTGTGAAAGCGGTCTGGGTGGGCTTGGGAAAAGAGGCAGCGTCCCTTCCAGGCAGCCGCGTTCACGACCCGATCAGCTACCATGGCGAATACGTGCGGGAAAGCAACAATGCTGGAGGCCTCGAGGGAGGGATTACAACCGGTGAGCCGCTGATTTTAGGCGCTGCTCTCAAGCCAATCCCCACCCTCTACCAGCCCCTGGAGTCTGTGGAGATCAAAACCCACAGGAAGGCCAAGGCTCAGGTGGAGCGTTCTGATACCTGTGTGGTGCCTGCTGCAGCTGTGGTGGCAGAGGCCATGGTGGCCTGGGTCCTGGCAGAAGCGTACCTCGAGAAGTTCGGCGGCGATACCTTGGGGGATCTGGAGAGCAGCCTTGCCGTCTACAGAAGGAGGCTCCGGGACTATTGAACAGGATCGCTTTAGTTGGTTTTATGGGCGCCGGCAAAACTACAGTTGGCAAGCTCCTAGCTGAAAAGTTGCGCTGGCGCTTTTTTGATTCAGACGAAGAAATGGAAAAGCGCACAGGCAGTACTGTAAGCGAGCTCCTCTCAAAAGATCCTGAAGGTTTCCGAAGGCTTGAAGCCGAAACCATCAGGGAACTGCTCGCAGAAGAGCAGATGGTTTTGGCCACAGGGGGAGGGGCGGTAACCAGGCGTGAAACCCTGGAGCTTCTTCTTTTAAAAGCCACGGTGGTGTACCTTGAGGTTCCCCTTGAGGTTCTCTGGGAGCGCACAGGAAAAGAGGAGGGGGCAGCTGTGCGGCCCCTTTTGAAGGATGGGTTTGCCAAATTTCAGGAGCTGTTTTGCCAGCGGGAGTCCAGCTACAAGCGGGCCCACCTGCACATTGACGGCAGGGAAGAACCCGAGGCAATTGTGGAGAGAATTATCGCAGGACGGAGGAATGGTAGCAGTGGACATAATCAGGCAGAATCTAGGGGAGAATAGTTATCAAATCCTGGTAGATGAAGACATCATCCCAAAGGCAGGGAGCTTGGCACGGGAGTATCTTCCAAATACAAGGCAGGCCTTTGTTTTGACCAATACCACTGTAGGGCCCCTTTACGGCCAAAAGCTTGTGGATTCCCTTGAGAAAGCAGGGATCCAGACCTTTATCTACCAGATGCCAGATGGCGAGGACCACAAAAATTTTGCCGTCTTAAATGAAGTTTACGACGCTTTGCTCGAGGCGAAAATCGAGCGGCAGGGAAGCCTCTGGGCCTTGGGGGGAGGGGTGGTTGGCGACTTGGGAGGCTTTGCTGCAGCCACATACCTGCGGGGAATTGCTTTCGTTCAGGTTCCTACAAGCCTTCTTGCCCAGGTGGACAGCAGCGTAGGGGGAAAGGTTGCTGTGAACCACCCCAAGGGGAAAAATTTAATCGGCGCCTTCTACCAGCCATCTTTGGTGCTTGCAGATCTTGCCGCCCTCAACACCCTGCCTGAGCGGGAGTGGCAGGTGGGCCTTGCAGAGATCGTCAAATACGGAGTCCTGGCAGGAGGGGAGATCTGGCAGCTTTTGGTAAACCACCTTCCCCTCATTAAGGCCAAAGATCCTGACGTGATCAGGAAGCTGGTTGTCCAGTCCATTAAAATCAAAGCCGATGTTGTGGAAAAAGACGAGCGGGAATCGGGCCTGAGGATGATCCTGAATTTAGGTCATACTATCGGCCATGGCCTTGAGGCTGCCACAGGCTATAAAGTTTTCCGCCACGGCGAAGCAGTGGCAATAGGCCTGGTTGGAGTTGCGAGGCTGGCTGCGAGGCTGGGGCGTTTCTCCCAGGAGTCGTGTCAGCAAATAACAAGCATTCTCGCAAGGTTAGGCCTGCCTGTTGCAGTGCCACAGAGCGTGCAGAGGAACAACCTCGCACAGGAAATATTAGGGCACCTCAGCCGGGACAAAAAAGTGCAGAAGGGCGAGGTGCGCTTTGTGTTGCCTGTGGAAATCGGCAAGGTGGAGGTAGGCACAGTGCCGCAAAAGCTGCTTGAGGAGATCGTCAGGGAACTTTGCGGGGAGGCGGGGAAATGAAGATTTTAGTTTTGCACGGACCGAATTTGCAGCTCCTTGGGGAGCGGGAGCCTGGCATATACGGCCGCAATAGCCTCGATGCAATAAACCATAAGCTCATGGAGCGGGCAAAGGAACTAGGGGTGGAGCTTGTTATCTACCAGTCCAATCACGAAGGGGAGCTGTTGGACCTCATCAGCCGCTACCGGAACCAGTGTCAGGGGATCCTCATAAATCCTGCTGCCCTCACCCACTACAGCTACGCCCTGCGGGATTGTCTGGCTGCAGTGCAGATACCTGCAGTTGAAGTGCACCTGTCCAACATCTATGCCAGGGAAGAGTTCAGGCACAAAAGCGTCACTGCAGGTGTATGCCTCGGGCAGATCTCAGGTTTCGGCCCGGCCAGCTACATATTAGGGCTTGAGGCCCTCTGCCGCCACCTCAAGCCTCAGGATGCTGCCGGTGAGGCGACTGATTAAGGGAGGAAGCTATGGAGAGGTTAGAGAGACTTTTTGCCTACATGGAAAAGCAGGCAGACGGAGTGCTGATTACAAGTCAGCCGAACCGCAGCTATTTTTCAGGCTTTACAGGCAGCGCAGGCTGCCTTCTGATAAGTCCTGGACAAAGGCTCCTTTTTACAGACTCCCGCTATACTGAACAAGCGAAAAACCAAGCCCCAGACTTCACAGTGATCCAGACCCAGGAGCTTTTAGAAACCCTCCCTCAGTTTGCAGACAAATACCAGAGGATTGCTTTTGAGGCAGAAGCTTTAAGCTACACCCAATATGAAGAGTACAGAGAAGCTCTTCCGGGAAAACTGGTTCCCCTCAAGGGGATAAGTTCCCTGAGGCAGGTAAAGGACGAGGAGGAAATCCAGAAAATAGCAAAAGCTGCAGAGATAACAGATTCGGCCTTAGCGAAGCTCCTGCCCAAGCTTAAAGTTGGGGTTTCGGAACTTGAGGCAGCTGCAGAGCTGGAGTACCAAATGCGCCTTTTGGGTGCGGAAGGCGCAGCCTTCCCCACCATCGTTGCCAGCGGGCCAAATTCTGCCCTCCCTCATGCGCAGCCTGGATCTAGGCGCCTGGGGTGGGGAGACTTTGTGGTTATCGACTGCGGCGCCAAATGGCAGGGGTATTGTGCAGATTTAACCAGGACCTTTGTGGTTGGGGAGCCATCAGCAAAGCAGCAGGAGATCTATCAGCTGGTTTTGGACGCCCAGCTTGTGGGCCTTGAGGCCCTGCAGGCAGGGATGGGGGCAAGGGAGCTTGATGCTACAGCCCGCAGCGTGATCGGTGCTGCAGGATACGCAGACGCCTTTGGCCACGGGCTAGGCCACGGAGTGGGCCTTGAGGTTCACGAGGAACCCCGCCTGTCTCCAAAGGGAGAGGGGGAGCTTGCTGCCGGCATGGTGGTTACAGTGGAGCCGGGAATATATCTTGCCGGGTGGGGAGGCGTGAGGATCGAAGATTTGGTCCTTGTAAAAGAAGATGGCAGGGAAATATTGAGCAAAACGAAAAAAGAATTAGTTTCTGTTGGCTAAAATCTTTTTTCGGAGGCAGGAATTGGCCCTGTGGTGCAGAATATATTCTTGAACTAGGGAAGAAGGAGGAAACACTTTGATTTCAGTAAACGATTTGCGTCCAGGCCTGACAATTGAGCTGGAAGGCAGCGTTTGGCAGGTTATCGAGTTTTTGCACGTCAAGCCAGGCAAAGGAGCTGCCTTTGTGCGGACCAAACTCAAGAACCTGCAGACAGGGGTAGTTTTAGAGCGCACCTTCCGGGCAGGAGAGCGGGTGGAGCAGGCCCGGGTAGATTACCGCACCATGCAATTTTTATATAAAACAGACTCAGAGTACGTAGTCATGGATATGGAAAGCTACGAACAGATAAACCTTTCAGCGGAGACCCTGGGAGATGCCACCAAATTCCTCAAGGAAAACATGGAACTGGAAGTTGCCCTTTATCATGGCCAGCCTATTGGGGTGGAACTGCCTACTACCGTGGAGCTGGCTGTGGTGGACACAGATCCAGGCCTCAAAGGAGATACAGCCTCCGGTGGTTCGAAACCAGCTACTTTAGAAACAGGCGCAGTTGTGCAGGTGCCTTTGTTCGTTAACGTCGGCGATGTTGTGCGGGTGGATACCCGCAGCGGGGAATATCTCTCCCGCGCATAGGGAAAGCTGGGATAAGAAAAAATATTAACAGGAGGTGCTTGAGGAAAATGGCCACAGTGAAGGAGCGGGTTGCTTATTTGCGGGGTCTGATGCAAGGCAGCGGTATAGGACAGAATCCTAACGAACAGCAGGTCTGGAACGAACTTTTGGGAATTATGGAACAGATCGGCGATCAAATGGAACAGCTTGAGAGCGGGCACGAAGAACTGGGCGAGTATCTGGATGCCGTGGATGAGGATCTGGCAGAACTGGAAAACGACATCTACGAGCTGGAAGACGACGAGCTGATCGCAGTTGAGTGTCCCCACTGCAGTGATCTGGTGTACATAGACAGCGAGGAGATTTTTGAGGGCGATGACGATGCTGACTACGAACTGATTTGCCCAAATTGTGACGAATCGTTTTTTGTCAGCGAGGAGGATTTGCTCATCAGCTGCCCATGCTGCGAAGATTTCGATGACGAAGAATGAACATTAAAAGGCGATAGGGACTTTCTTCCTATCGTCTTTTTTGTCCATTTTCAGCAACGAGGGAGCGCACAGAAACCTGTACGCTCCCTTTTTTTATGCGTATGATATGTTTGCTAGTCCGGTTGGTTGAAAGAAACCCTATTGCCTAACCTGCGGGGACGATAACCTGCAGGCAAGGACGTCGCTGGTAACAGCGAGGGTCAGACAAAATTCTATTTGTTATATTTTTCCAAAAACTTGGTTGGTGTTAGGAGCACGTTTGTATCAATCATTATCCGCATAATTCTTTTCCCAGATTTCTTTTCTTATTTCTTTAACAATATCAACAACATCTTGTTCGCTTTTTAAGCCAAGTCGCTTAGCTTCACCTTCAAAAGCCTTTTGCATATTCAAAAAAGCAATTTTTGCCGCATTAGCAAAAATTATTTTTTCCCCATCGTCAATAAAAACTACCTTGTCGCCATCTTTAAGGTTAAGCCGCCTCCGAATGTCTATAGGAATCGTGATCTGACCTTTACTAGTGATCTTTGCAATTTCCATAGGTTTACATACACCCCTTTCCTTACTTTCCTTACTTATAGTATGCGTTACTTCCCTTAAAATATCAATTGCATCAAATGGCATTTAACACTATATTTATCCCTTGTTCTGCCAGCGATGCTCTCAATTTTCCAGCCCGGTTCCCTTCAGCCTACAGGCTTCAGTCAGTGCATTTTCAATTAACTTTGCTCCCTTTAGGTACATCTCAATTTGGTGAAGCTCTAGCGCTTTCAACAGTTTATCTTATACAGTTGCTTTTTAAGTACGGCCTCTTTGTTTTCAGTGTTTGCTGTGGTTTTCTTATTGGGGCGAAGTTCAACATTTTCGTCGCATCAACCACCATGTGTATTTATTTTAACATAGCGAGAAGGGGTTGTCAGGTCAGTAATAATGAGAGATAAATGCTGTTATTTACGGTTTGCCGCGACGATGATGAAAGGGTTGAACGAAAAAGATGCTGGCGTTCAGGCATATGCAAAGGATCTATGCTGTATTCTGTTAAAAAGGATAAACGGAGTACGATTGTTTTGTTTTTCAGCGAAGCCTCTTAGAAACAATTCTTGAGCAACTAGATGTAGGGAAGAAAAAAAGCTGCGGTATGTTTTTTTATGATCCTGATGGATGACACTGGCGTACGTAACCAGGAGTTGCTCGAGCTCCGGCTAAGCAGCATTTATTTCGAAGAGAATACACCCTACATTGTCATTGCTAGGAATAGCTTGAGTACCAGTTTAGTGCCGGTCATGCAAAAACTAAGGAAAGAAATTTGCTATATCACCAGGCAATACTGAGAGATTCATTCTTGGCATTTTATGCAAAAAGCCTAAAGAAGCTATAGAAAAATCCACATGAAAATTGAATCCTCTGCTGTCCGATGAAACTGCCTGTCTTTAACGGGAAAACGATGCGGCGCTAGTCGGGCATCTTTATGGAATGGGCTAATGAATACCCGACATTTCCAAATGATGGACAGTTTAATGTGGATTTGAGGCAGAAAATCGAGATGCGGATAAATTTTGTGGAAGGAACAACGCTGCGAAATAGTCGCATCGTTTACCTGCCCGACATTAGACATATTCCCTCCCCCTTAAGAATACGATCAAAGGGGGAGGTGTTATTTATGGATCTAGGACAGCTTCTCGCCATATTTCCGCCTCAGCTCAGGGGGATCTTAGGCACCTTGCCGTGGGAGAAGGTGGAGGAGATTAGACTGCGCTGCGGCAGGCCTGTGGAAATCGTCCTCCACGATGGGGATCTGTGGTTGGGCGAGCGGGGGGAGCTGCTTGCAGATCCAACTGAAGCCCCGCCCCTGTCCCCTGTAGCCCTTACTGGGTGCCTCGAGTTAATTACCAAAAGCTCTCTATATGCCCTGGAAGAGGAGCTGCGGGGCGGCTACATTACAGTTGAAGGGGGACACAGGGTAGGGCTTGTGGGCAGGGCAATCATGCGGGATGGGAAAATATACAGCCTCCGGGAGATCGGCGGGCTCAACGTGCGGATTGCAAGGGAAATTCAGGGGGCAGCAGATTCCCTCCTGCCCCAGCTGTACGACAAAAGAAGAGACTGGCTCTACCGAACTCTCATTATCTCGCCGCCCCGCTGCGGCAAGACCACCATTTTAAGGGACCTGGTGCGGCAGGTTAGCGACGGCACAGCCCAAATCCGCGGCAGACGAGTGGGACTTGTGGACGAACGATCTGAGCTGGCAGGCACTTTCCGAGGTGTTCCCCAGCGTAATGTGGGCCTGCGGACCGATGTCCTGGATGCCTGTCCCAAAGCCCAGGGGATCATGCTCCTGCTCCGCTCCATGTCTCCTGAGGTGATCTGTGTGGATGAGATCGGCAGACCAGAGGACGCTGTCGCTTTAGGCGAAGCCCTGAACGCAGGGGTGGGGGTGCTGGCCACAGCCCATGCAGGGAGCATGGCTGAGCTGAGAGAGCGGCCTATCCTGCGGGATTTGGTGGAGGCCAGGGTCTTCCAGCGCTTCGTGCTGCTGTCAAGGAGGCGGGGTGTGGGGACTGTGGAGTGGGTTCGGAGCATAGAAGAAGTCTAGACGAGAGAGCGGGGTTTCAGGCCTCGCTTTTTTTATTGGCATATTTTGTCCAAGCTGGCATAAATATATAACGAAAGTGGACTAGTTGTAGAAGGAGGGCAAGCGGGTAGCGCAGCCATGATCTACATGAAAGCATTAGCCGCAGTTTTAATCCTCGCCTCAGGATACCTGGCAGGGAAAGTGGCAACTGGGGCCTGGAGGCTCAGGGCAGAACAGCTGGCGCAGCTCAGCTGGGCCATGGGAGCTCTGGCCACAGAAATGAACTGCCTCCTTGCGCCTCTGCCCCAGCTTTTGAAGAACCTCTCAGGGCAGTTATCTGGCCCGGTTGGAGAATTGTTTCAAGAGGCAGCAGCAGCCTTGGCTGAGGGCAGGGGAATCAGCGCCCAGCTGGCCTGGGAGGAGGCTTTAGACAAAGTGGGGCCTCGCCTGAGCCTCCTCCCGGAAGATCTAGCCTTGTTGAACTCTTTAGGCGCTTACTTAGGCGCCAGCGATCTCGCAGATCAGTTAAAGCGGCTGGAAGGAGTAAGAGAGCAGCTTGAGGCGCAGAGGCGGAAAGCCTTGGAGGCAATAGCGCAGGAAGGGAAGCTGGTCGGCTTTGCCTGGCCTGCAGCTGCCCTTGCGGTGGTGATTTTATTTTGGTAAGGGGTGCTGCTTGTGGATATAGAGATGATCTTTCGCATTGCCGGGATCGGTTTGATAATCTCCATTTTGAGCATGGTGCTCAAGCAGGCTGGCAAGGAAGAACAGGCGCAAATGCTGACATTAGCAGGGGTGGTTGTGGTCTTGATGTTGATTCTGCAGCTTGTCAGCCAGCTGTTTGCCAGCGTCCGCTCTGTGTTCGGCCTGTAAGGGGGATGCGCTGTGTCCATCGTCCAAGTTGTGGTCCTGGGCCTTGTGGCAGCCTTTTTTGCCACGGTCCTCAGGCAAACCAAACCGGAACTGGCAATTCCCCTGGGCCTTGTGGCGGGAGTTTTGATTTTCTTGAACCTGCTACCGGAACTGGGAACTGCCTTGGGCTTTCTCAGCCAGCTGTCGGGACGGGCGGGACTGGATCCCCTCTATCTAGGCTTGGTAGTGAAAACCACAGGCATAGCGTACCTGGGCAGTTTCGGCGCCCAAACCTGCCGGGACATGGGAGAGGGCGCTTTGGCAGACAAAATCGAGCTGGCAACCAAGGTGATCATCATGATCCTGGCGCTGCCGGTGTTGGGCGGCATTTTAGGCCTTGTGGAGCAGCTGCTGCCTTAATCGTAATTTTGCTCTTTTTCAGCATTTCAGCGCACGGAGAAACCTGGCAGGAGGCTGCAGAAGCTGAAGTCTGGCAGGAACTGGGAGGAGAGAACCTTGCGGTAATCGAAAGGGAGCTGGCTAAAGGCTTGGAAGAAAATCTGCCGGGGCTGGAGCTGGGACAGGTGATCAGCAAGGAGAACGGCTTCTACGATTTCAACCTCCTGGACCTTGTGCAGTTTCTCTGGCAGTCCCTTTGGAAAGAACTGCTGGCGAATATGGGACTTTTGGGACAGCTCCTGGCTCTAGGGGTGCTGTGTGCTCTGCTCACCCAGCTGAAAACGGGCTTTACAAGTCAGGGAGTTTTGGATTTGGCTTTCACAGTCTGCTACTACAGCCTCCTGGCCCTGGCCTTGCGGAGCCTTGCTCTGGCAGTGGCAGCAAATCGAACTGCCATCGGGCAGATGGCGGGCCTTCTCAACGCCACAGTGCCGATTTTTTCGGGGCTCCTTGTGGCAGGTGGCTCCATCACAGGTGCTGCCATCCTGCAGCCTGCTATTTTAGCAGGGGTCACGGGGCTGGTTAATGTAATCCAGTTTCTTGTGGTGCCCCTGGTGCTGGCTGGTGTGTCTTTGGGTGCATTCGGCAATTTTTCAGAGGGCTTTTCCCTAGAGAGGCTGGCAAAGGTTTTGTTTCAAATTGCTACCATTGTTTTGGGCCTCTCTTTTACCGTTTTTATGGGGCTGATGGTGATTAAAGGGATCACAGCGCCCCTTGCGGATAACCTCACAGTCCGGAGCACCAAATTCATGGTGGCCAGCCTCATTCCCATTTTAGGCAAGATGCTCACCGACGCTTTGGGGGTAGTGGCTTCCTGTTCTGCCACAATCAGGGGCGCAGCCGGCGTTTTGAGTCTGGTGGGAATAGCCCTGTACTGTTTTGTTCCCATTATCAAAGGTCTGGCCCTGGTTTTAATATACAGGTTCTGCGCAGCTGCCATCCAGCCTGTGGCAGACGAGCGCCTTGCGGAAGGCTTGGGCTGGATGGCAGACGGGCTGCTCCTGTTGTCCCTTGCAGTCCTCAGCGTGGGCGTGATGTTCTTCGTCGGGATCGCAGTTCTGGTTAAGGTTGCCAATCCTTGGGGCTAGGGGTGATTGCAAATGGCTGAGTGGGCCAGGCGCCTTCTGGGCCTGACTGTCCTTGCAGGTGCTTTAGAGTTTCTGCTGCCTGACGGCAATCTTCGCGGCTTCAGCAGAATGGTTTTGGGGCTGGTGCTGGTCCTCACCATGGCTAGCCCTCTTCTGTCTTTCAGGGCAGGGCCAGAGCCTCTCCTTCCCTCTGTGGGGGAAAGCGAGATCCAGGGAAAAGAGGAGCTCCTCAGGCGGGTTTTTGACCTGCGCCTCCGGGAGGAGCTAAATCAGCTTCTGGAAAAATACGGCTACACCTGCACTGCCGCCAAAGGATCCTGGGAAGAAGTTGGAAAGCTTACCAAAGTGGAAGTGGAGCTGGATCCGCCGGCGCAAGTTCCAGAGGAGGTTGCAGGGATCGTAGCTCGGCACCTGGGGCTTGAAGCAGAGCAGATCCAGCTGATGGCTCCAAAATAGATTCCTGTACTTTTTGATCGAAAAAGCAGCTGAGTATTGGAGGGTAACCGATGGGCAAATTCAGCCAGTGGTTAGGCAAGCTCCTGGGCCAGGGCAGCCAGCCTTTAGGGGAAGGGCAGCGCAGGCTCCTCACCAATTGCTTGGTTGTGGGCCTTGTGGGTCTTGTGATGCTCCTCACCTTTGGCCTCTTCCAGCAGGAGCCTTCCCCGAGGAGGGAAGAGGAGGTGCCTTCACCGCCCAGGGAAGAGAAGCTCAGGGGGACAGAAGAGCTTGAAAGGGAACTTTCAAGGCTCCTCTCGGCAATTGAAGGAGCGGGGGTTGTGAAGGTGGCCATTACTTTAGAAGGCAGCAGCAGGCGGGAGTATGCCAGAAAAAATAAAGAGAGCCTGAAAGTGACAAAACAAGACGCTGGAGGGCGGACGATTGAAGAGTCCACTGTGGAGGAAGAGCCCCTCCTTGCAAAACGGGACGGGTTGCGGGAGGAGCCAGTTTTGGAACGGGAAGTGTACCCTGTGGTGAAAGGTGCGCTGATTGTTGCGGAAGGAGCGGGGGATCTGGCTGTGGCTGAGAAGCTGATCCAGGCAGCTGCGACATTTTTGGGCGTTGGCACCAATCGAATCATGGTGATGGAGGGGAAGTAAATGAAGTTGGTTTTCTGGCGCAAAAACCCTTATCTCGGCGCTGGGGTGCTGATCTGGCTTGTGGCTTTTCTGATCCTTGGTTTAGCCATGCTCAGACAGCCGCATACTAAGGATGTTGTGATCGAGGAAGAAGTCCAGGACACAATAGGAAAGGAAAAGAAAGAGCCCAATCCCTTCGCCAGCCTAAGGATCCAAAGGGAACGGAGGCGGGACGAGCAGCTGGAGCTTTTGACCCGCTCCGGCAAAACTGAAGAAGCAGAGAAGCTCACAGAGCAGAAGAGGCTGGAAAGTGAGCTGGAGGGGATGCTCAAGGCCATGGGCTTTCCAGAGGCAGTGGTTTTGGTTGGCAGCAGGGAAGCGTCTGTTGTGGTGGCAGCAGTCCTGACAGAGCTGGAGGTGGCCAGGATCGGAGAAGTTGTGGCCAGAAAGACAGGCTTTCCATTAGAAAAAATAACCATTAGCGAAGGAGCTGCTGTCAAATAAAGGAAAAAGAGAAGAGAATGGAGAATACTTAATAGACTTCCCCTTGCAGGGGAAAAAATTGGCTGTTATAATTAGAAAAAGCAGCAGGAAATATTCCTCAAAGGAGGTAGCTTTGTGGATTTGGATTTTGATCAGTTGAAAGAATTAATCAAACTTGTCGGCAAGAGCCAGCTTACGGAATTCAAGTTGGAAGGACAGCAGCTGAAGCTTTACCTCAGCAAGGCGGCAGAGCCTGCCGCAGAGGCCAAGCAGCAGCCGCAGGCACAAGCAGCAAGTCAGGCAGCACCTCCTGAGAAAGCTGTTCCAAGCACTGTTGAAAGCCCGAAGGAGGCCGAAGCGAACTTTGTGGGCCCTAATCAGGAAGTGATCGTGGCGCCTATGGTGGGGACTTTTTACCGCGCTCCCAGCCCTGATGCAGCGCCATTTATCGATGTAGGTTCCATAGTCGAGGTTGGCACTACAGTCTGCATTATCGAAGCCATGAAGCTGATGAACGAGATCGAATCAGAAGTCAGGGGGCGGGTTGTGAAGATCCTGGCAGAGAATGGACAGGCAGTGGAGTACGGGCAGCCCTTGTTCATTTTGGAGAAGGTGTAAGATGGGGAGTTTCAAAAAGGTACTCATTGCCAACCGCGGCGAAATTGCAGTCAGGGTCATCAGAGCTTGCAAGGAACTGAACATCGCCTCTGTTGCCATCTACTCAGAAGCTGATCGGGACGCATACCATACGCGCCTTGCTGATGAGGCAATTTGTGTGGGCCCTGGTCCTTCCAATGCAAGCTATCTCAATATCCCCAACATTATCAGCGCTGCCATGATCACAGGTGCAGATGCCATTCACCCCGGCTACGGGTTTCTAGCTGAAAACGCTAATTTTGCGGAAATCTGCACCAGCCACGGCATTAAATTTATCGGTCCGTCGCCAGGTGCCATTGAACGGTTGGGCGACAAAGCAACAGCCCGCAAGATCATGGAAGAAGCCGGCGTGCCTGTAGTGCCTGGCAGCAGCGGCCCCATCACCTGCGTAGAGGAAGCCCTTGAGGTTGCACATGCCATCGGCTATCCGGTGCTGGTAAAAGCTTCTTCAGGCGGCGGCGGCAGGGGGATGAGGCTGGCCCATCATCCTGATGATCTAGTGAAGGCTATTCGCACTGCCCAAAGTGAGGCAGAGGCAGCTTTCGGCAACGCAGAGGTTTATTTGGAAAAGTTTATTGAAGAGCCGAGACACATCGAGTTTCAACTCCTCTGCGACGAACACGGCCAGGGAGTTTATGTGGGCGAGCGGGACTGTTCCATTCAGAGGCGGCATCAGAAGATGCTGGAAGAAGCTCCGTCTCCGGCTGTTTCCGAGGCCTTGCGCCGTGAGATGGGCTTAATTGCAGTCCGGGGCGCTTTAGCTGCAGGCTACACCAACGCTGGCACCATGGAGTTTCTCCTGGACAGGTTCGGAAATTATTACTTCATCGAAATGAACGCCCGCATTCAGGTGGAGCACCCTGTGACAGAACTTATCACCGGTATTGATCTTGTGAAAGAGCAAATCAGAATCGCCCAAGGGGAAGAGCTGGGCTACCTCCAAGAGGACATCAAGATCCGCGGCCATGCCATCGAGTGCCGGATTACAGCAGAAGACCCAGAACGGGATTTTCTTCCCCAGCCTGGCCAGATCACATATTTCCAACCGCCTATGGGCCCTGGAATCAGGGTGGAGACAGCTCTTTATCCAGGCTATGTGATCCCGCCTTATTACGATTCCATGGTGGCGAAAGTGATCGCCTGGGGTGCAGACCGCACAGAGGCCATTGCCAGGATGAAGCGAGCTTTAGCAGAATTCCAGCTGGAAGGGGTCAAAAACACCATCCCTTTCCACCAGAAGGTTTTAGATAATGCCTTTTTCCGTAAAGGCGAAGTTTACACCAATTTCATTCAGCGCAGAGTTTTGGCTGAAGAGTAAACGGAGGTGGCAAAATGGAAGAGATCAACGAACGTAGTCAGTGGGGAACGATTAAAATTGCCAATGAGGTTGTGGGGATAATTGCAGGCTTGGCTGCAACTGAGATCAGCGGTGTGTACAGCATGAGCGGCGGCATTGCTGGCGGCATCACCGAAGCCCTAGGCATGAAGAATTTGGCCAAAGGGGTCAAGGTTGAGGTTGGGGAGAAAGAAGCTGCCATCGATTTGTTTGTGATTGTAGACTACGGCGTGCGTATCCCCGATGTCGCCTGGCAGATCCAGGAGAACGTCAAGCGTGCTGTGGAGAGCATGACAGGTTTGTCTGTGGTGGAAGTGAACGTACACGTACAGGGGGTTAAGTTTGCAGAGCAAGAGGAAGAAGACCGTTCTAGGGTACGATAGGAGGCCTAACTGATGCGAACTGTGGATCGGATCTTGTTGTTTGTGGCAGCGGTTGTGATTTCGGCCGCTGCCTTAGGCCTTTGGGGATATCTTGCAGCGTGGTATGCGCCAGGTGAGATCCTGGGTGTCTTGGACAGGGCGATGCGCACAGGCGATCTCTACATCGCCGCTATTTTCCTCACCACCCTCGCTGTGGCGCTTCTCTGCTTCTCCCTCACCAGTCCCGGCCAGCCAAAGGGCGTGGTCGCAGAAACCGATCTCGGGCAGGTCCGGGTGGGGATGGAGGCAGTGGATTCTCTGGTGAGAAAAGCTGCACTGTCCATACGCGGGGTGCGGGAGATTAAAACAGACCTTTCAGTGGACAAGCTCGGCTTGTCCGTGAACTTGAAATTGCTTGTGGCCTCGGACCTTTCCCTGCCTGAACTGACAAGTCAGGTGCAGGAGGCTGTAAGCTCATACATCCAGCAGACTGTTGGCATTGCTCCCAAACAGGTCAACGTGCTGGTGCGGAATGTAGCTGAGCCCATACGCTCCAGAGTGAATTAGTTTTGAGAGGTGAGAAGGGTGGATTTTTGGGCTGAGGTAACAGGAATCTTGGCGCGGAATTGGGGCAAACTTGTAGGCGCTGCTGTCGGTTTGATTTTGGGGATAATAATTGTCAGCTTTGGTTTTTGGAAAGCACTCTTTTTGCTTATCTGCATAGTCCTGGGATATATGGTAGGTTCCCGCCTTGACGGCGGCAGTTGGGATTGAGGAGGAACTGCCCTTGAGCAGACGTGCGGCCCGGGAAGTGGCCCTTCAGGTTTTATATCAAATTACAGAGGGTGCAAACGACCCAGAGGAAGCTTTAGAGGCTGCTTGGCAGCGCAACGAGCCAGAGGATCCAGATCCTGACTGTTTCTGCGGGCCAATCGAACAAGATGAGCGCGCCTTTGTCAGGGAGCTTGTGGAGATTGCCCTGGAAAACCAGGTGGAGCTGGATGCGCAGATCGCCCGCCTCGCCAGGGATTGGCCCCTGGAGAGAATTGGCTCTGTGGAGCGGGCGATCTTGAGGCTTGCCTTAGGCGAGCTGAACACTGGGGAAGTGGCGCCGAGCATTGTGGCCAATGAGGCGGTAGAGCTTGCCAAAAAATACGGGGACGACAACGCAAGGCGCTTCGTCAACGGCATTATCGGCAGCGCCATCAGGGAAAGAGAGGCTTGAAGTTGGGGTATTTAGGCATAGACACCAGCTGCTACACAACCTCAGTCGCGTACCTGTCAGGCGAAGAGCTGGTGGAGAAAAGAACTATCCTCACAGTGCCTTTGGGCAAACGGGGGCTTCGGCAGTCTGAAGCCCTTTTTCAGCATCTTAAGAACCTCCCGCCTCTAATTTCCCAACTGAAGCTGAAAGGAATTAAAGCTGTGGCAGCCAGCACAAAGCCCAGGCCCACTCCTGATTCGTACATGCCGGTTTTCCAGGCAGGCACAACAGTAGCTCAGTCCATAGCAGGGAGCCTCGGCTGCCCTTTTATCGCCACCAGCCATCAGGAAGGCCACCTGTGGGCTGGGTTTTGGTCCTGCGGCCTGAGGCCCCAAGGAAAGTGGCTGGCTTTTCACATCTCAGGCGGCACAACAGATTTGCTGCTGCTCCCAAATGGCATGAAGGAAATCCGCACCTTGGGCAGCAGCATGGACCTTCACGCAGGCCAGTTCATAGACCGGATCGGGGTGCGCCTGGGGCTTTCCTTTCCTGCCGGGCCTGAACTTGAAGAGCTGGCAAGAAAAGGCAGAAGGGGGAAGGTGACGTTTCCTGCTCCCATTCGCGGCTACGACCTCAGCTTCGGCGGGCCTGAATCTGCAGCAGTCCGGGCCATGGAGGAAGGAGCTGAGCCAGGTGATGTAGCATTGGCTGTGCTTCTGGCAGTGGGCAGGGGAGTTGTGAAGGCGCTGGAGAAGGCGAAAGCAGAACACGGAGCAGATTCCGTTCTCTTTGTTGGAGGAGTTACTGCCAACGGGATCTTGCGCAGTTTCTTACAGGAGAAGCTGCCGGGCTTCAAGCTGTATTTTGCAGATCCACGCTATAGCACAGATAATGCTGTTGGGGTGGCAGTGGCAGCCAGGGAGGCGTTAGGGTGCAGGGAATAGAAATGATCAGCGTCACCGTCAGCGAGCTTACAGCAAAGATCAAAGCAAGGCTGGAGTCGGACCTGCTTTTGCAGGACGTGCTGGTGCGGGGGGAGATCTCAAATTACAAACGCCACTCTTCAGGCCATTTGTATTTCACCATGAAAGACGAAGAGGCTTCCTTGCGGTGCGTGATGTTCCGCTCTTATGCTGCAAGGCTCCCCTTTGAGCCGCAAGACGGTGAGGAAGTTTTGGCCCTGGGCAGAATAGGAGTTTACGAGCGGGGAGGACAGTATCAGCTCTACGTCCACGAGCTGGTTCCCCTGGGGCAGGGGGCACTGGCCCTCGCTTTCGAGCAGCTTAAGAATAAATTGTCAAAAGAAGGGCTTTTTGACCAGGAGCGGAAAAAAGCCCTGCCTTTGTTTCCGAAGAGAATAGGGATTGTCAGTTCTCCAACAGGCGCTGCCATCCGGGACCTTCTCTCTGTGCTTAAGCGGCGCTGGCCCAGCATAGAGGTGGTCTTATCTCCTGCTCTGGTGCAGGGAGATGCTGCAGCGGCCAGCATCGTAAGAGCCCTCAAGCTTTTAGAGGATGCTGGCAATGTGGATCTGATCATTGTGGCCAGGGGAGGAGGGTCACTGGAAGACCTCTGGCCCTTCAATGAAGAGAGTGTGGCCAGGGCGATTTACGAGTGCCCGCTGCCTGTGATCAGCGCTGTGGGGCATGAAGTGGACTTTACAATCGCGGATTTTGTGGCGGACTTGCGGGCGCCCACCCCGTCTGCAGCTGCAGAGATGGCAGTGCAGGAGCTGGGGCAGATCCTGGCGCAGCTTCGAGACTACCACTCCCGCCTGTGCTACGGGCTTTTGGGCGTGGTGCGTTTCGCTAAAAAAAAGCTCCAGGCCATTGCAAAGTCCAGGATCTTTCAGCGGAAAGAGGAGCTTTTCGCTGAAAAGCAGCAGCGCCTGGATGAGCTTGGGCAAGCTTTAGAGCAGGCCATGGCCCGGCGGCTCCGGGAAGCCAAAGAAAGCCTGCGCTTTTACGCAAGCAGCCTCCAGCAGCTTTCGCCTTTGGCTACTTTGGAGCGGGGCTACAGCATTTGCCTGCGGGAAGGGAAAGCTGTCATCTCGAGCAGGGACCTTGCGGTGGAAGATGAAGTGGAGCTGGTTTTCCACCAAGGCAGGGCCAATTGCGTCGTGACAGAGTTGATAAATGATATTGACAAAGATACCATTTGAGGATTAAATTGGTAAGAGAAGAAACTAGAGGAGCGTGCAAGGTTTGTTTACAGTTGACCAGTTGCGGCAGATGTTCTTAGAGTTTTTCCAGGAGAAGGGGCACAAGATCCTGCCTAGTGCCTCCCTGATTCCAAAGGGAGATCCCACCCTGCTTCTGACAGGCGCAGGCATGGTGCCTTTCAAGCCTTATTTTTTGGGAAAAAAGGTGCCTGAACACAGGATGGTTACCACCTGCCAGAGGTGTCTGCGGACGGCAGATCTGGACCAGGTTGGCGTCACTGCCCGACACGGCACTTTTTTTGAGATGCTGGGCAATTTTTCCTTTGGCGCTTATTTTAAAAAAGAAGCTATCGCCTGGGCTTGGGAGTTTGTCACAGAGAGGCTCGAGATCCCCCGGGAGAAGCTTTGGATCACTATCTACCTAGACGACGACGAGGCCTTTGAGATCTGGAACCGGGAGATCGGAGTGCCTGAAGACAGGATCGTGCGCCTGGGCAAGGAAGACAATTTCTGGGAAATCGGCGTGGGACCCTGCGGCCCATGCTCTGAGATCCACATAGACAGGGGTCCTGGGCACGGCTGCGGCAGGGAGGACTGCTCTGTGGCCTGCGACTGCGACCGCTTTTTAGAGTTTTGGAATCTGGTCTTCATTCAGTTTTTCCAGGACGAGGAAGGCAACTACCACCCCCTGGCGCAGAAAGGCATCGACACTGGCATGGGGCTTGAGCGGATCGCAGCCATTATGCAGGGCAAAGAGAGCATTTTCGAGATCGACAACATGCGGGAAATCGCCTCTTTTGTAGAGGGGCTGGCAAGCAAAGAAAACCCTGTCTCCGTACGGGTGATTACTGATCACATGCGGGCTGCCACTTTTCTCGCTTCTGACGGCGTCATTCCCTCCAATGAAGGCAGGGGCTATGTGATGCGCAGGCTCATCCGCCGCTCCATCCGCCACGGAAAGCTCTTGGGAATTGAAGGCTTGTTCTTAGGCAAGCTTGCTGAGAAAATCATCCACGTGATGGCCACAGGATACTCAGAACTTCTGACAAGGCAGGACAAGATCGTTAGCGTCCTTGTTCAGGAGGAAGAGCGCTTCGCTGCCACTTTGGCAACAGGCCTTGAGAGGCTCGAAGAGCTGATGGCAGCTTGCCAGAACAAAGAGATCTCAGGAGAGGACGCTTTTAAGCTTTACGATACTTACGGCTTTCCTCTGGAGCTTACCTCTGAAATCGCCAAGGAGCGGGGCTATACAGTGGACGAGGCTGGGTTTGCCCAGGCCATGGAAGAGCAGAGGCAAAGGGCCCGCTCTGCCAGGACCAAAACAGGCTATTTGGATAACGAAGCCGGCATTTACGCAGAGCTTGTGAACCAAAACGGCATTACCAGCAAGTTCACAGGCTACGAGAATGCCAAAGGTAAAGGCCGCGTCCTTGCCATCATCAAGGACGGCGAGGCAGTGGAGGAGGCAGGCCCTGGGGAGCTGGAGCTGATTCTAGACGAGACGCCATTTTATGCTGAAAGCGGCGGCCAGGTTGCAGACCAGGGCACAATAGGCAATGGTCAGATCCGCTTTCAGGTTAAAGCCGTGCGCAGTCCTGTGGAAAACCTCATCGTGCATCGAGGAGTACTAGAGGAAGGTATTGTCACAGTTGGCGATGAGCTCGTGGCGGAAATCGACACCGCAAGGAGAAGCGCCAACTGCCGCAATCACACTGCCACACACCTCCTCCATGCAGCCCTCAGAAAGGTTTTGGGAGAGCACGTGGAGCAGGCAGGATCTCTCGTTGCTCCTGACTATCTCCGCTTTGACTTCAAACACTTCAAAGCCATGACCCAAGAGGAGATAGAGCAGGTGGAGCGGAAGGTTAACGATCTAATCTCGGAAAACCATCCTGTCCAGGCAGAGGAGATGTCCCACGATGAGGCTCTAGACAGCGGGGCAGTTGCCCTCTTTACAGAAAAATACGGTGATGTGGTGAGGGTGGTTTCCATCCCAGGGGTGAGCGCAGAACTGTGCGGCGGCACCCATGCAGAGCATACAGGCCAGCTGGGCTTTTTCAAGATCACCTCTGAGAGCAGTATCGCAGCTGGCGTGAGGAGAATCGAGGCAGTTACAGGGAAGGCAGCGACTTTGAAAGTGCAGGAAGAGGCGAGGCTCCTTCGGGAGATGGCACAAAAGCTCAATGCAAGCCCCCAGGATGCTCTAGAGAAACTTGCTCAGGTGCTGGAGAGAGAGCAGGAGCTAGCTCGCAAGCTTGAAACTTTAGAGGCCAGGCTCATGGCGCAGAAGGCCAAGCAGCTGGCAGCTGAAGCAGAAGATATCCAAGGTGTGAAGGTGGTAGCTGCAGAGGTGGACTCAGATGCTGCTGCCATGAAGCTTTTGGCAGATGGCCTCCGTGAGGAACTTGGAAGCGGCATTGCCCTTTTAGGGAGCCGCAAAGGTGGGAAGGCGATCTTCCTGGCTTTGGCAACAGCGGACTTGGTGGAGAGGGTCCATGCAGGCAAACTGATTAAGCAGGTGGCAGCAGTTGCTGGCGGCGGTGGCGGCGGCAGGCCTGATCTAGCCCAAGCCGGCGGGAAGAATCCTGAGAAAGTGCCTGAGGCCCTCGAGAAAGGACGGGAAGAAATAGAGAAGCTCCTCAGAGGATAAACCAAGGCTGTTCGCGAGAACAGCCTTTTTCGCTGCCTTTTTTCAAAGAGAAAAAATTCCTGTTTTCCTTGACTTTGCTCTGGCTTTATTTTACAATATATCAGTGTATTAGGCTGTTATGACACCTAGCGCAGATGGAGATAACTTCCAACAGGATTGCTGGAACTGCCATGGAAGTTATCTTTTGAAATTATCAGCTTAAATAATAGTTGCCATGTTTTTATTTCCAGAAAGGAGGATCCTGGTGCAGCAGAAGTTTTTAACACTACTCGTTATCTTAGGACTTGCGGCAGGCAGCGCCAGCTGCGGCCAGCTTACATTGGAGGAAGCGCAGAGAATTGCCTTGGAGAAAAACCTCTCGCTTCAACTTGCGAAACTTGCGGTGGAACAGGCGCACAGCAGGTTCTCAGAGGCAAAAGCAGGCCTTCTGCCCACAATAGATGCAAGTGGCTCTTACACGAGAATCAAAGAACAGCCGCCAGTAACAATTCCTGGGTTTGGAGAGCTGCCGGGGCTGAGCAGCTCCCCCAACAACTACAGCCTGCAGCTGAGCCTCACCCAACCTCTATACCCCGGCATGAGCCTCAAGGTTCTCCCCAAAGCAGCAGAACTGCAGCTCGAGGCAGCAGAGCAGGAGTATGCCCGGGCCCTCAAGGACCTGAAGTTTCAGGTTGCATCCAGCTTTTACAATTACCTCACTGCCCAGGAGCTCGTAAAAGTTACCCAGAATGCAATTGAGACAGCAGAAAAACAGCTGGCTATAGCCCAGGCTTTTTACGAGGCAGGGACGGTACTGAAGACAGATGTGCTTCGGGCTGAGCTTGCAGTGGGCAGCCTCAAGCAGAATTTGCTCGCTGCAGAAAATGGTGCCGCCCTGGCCAGGGCAAATTTAGAAGCTGTTTTAGGTGTATCCTTGGCAGGTTTTACTGTGGAAGCACCTGCTGCACCAGAGGTACTGCTGACAGTAAACGAAGAGGAAGCCCTGGCAATTGCGCTCCAAAACAGGCCAGAGATGGCGGCCGCCAAAATAGGCCTGGCCCAAGCTGAGCTTGCTGTGGAAATGGCTAGAGCTGGGAAAAGGCCGCAAGTTGCTCTCGTGGGCAATTACGGCTGGCAGGGCAGCGAGCTGGACTTTGAAGACCTAAATTGGTCCTTAACATTGTCTGCGCGGCTCCCCATATTCGATGGCGGAGCAAAAAATGCTGCTATTGAGCAGGCAGAACTTGGAGTGCGCAGCGCTAAGCTTGCCTTAGAGCAGCTGGAGCAGGCAATCGCCCTTGAACTTGCTGCTGCCGTTGGGAGTCTCAAAGAGGCAAAGGGCAAATTGCCTTATACAGAGCGGGCAGTAGAGCAGGCGCAGACCAACTTGAGGATTGCTGAAGCCCGCTACCGGGAAGGGGTGGGGATGCTCACTGAAGTCCTGGAAGCGCAGGCAGCTATGAGGCAGGCCCAGGTGGAGCGAATCGGTGCCATCAACAATTATTATCTGGCAGTGGAAAAACTCACTTCAGCCTTGGGCACGGAAATTCCAGAAGCTTGGGAGGTTGTCCGATGAAAAAGAAATGGATTTGGCTGGCAGTTGTCCTGTTGATAGTTGTTCTTGCAGCAGTGAGGAATATCAGCAAAAGGGCCAAGAGTCCCGAGGCTGTAGCTGAAGAAGTTGGAGTTGTGGTGGCGCAAGTTGTAGAAGGAGATCTCCTCCAAACCGTCACTGTGGCTGGCACCATTAAAAGCGAGCTTGAGATCAACCTCGTGCCCAAAGCTGCAGGGAAGGTTTTGGCAGTTAATGTTGAGGTAGGAGATAAGGTCCGTGCCGGACAGGTCCTGGTGCGTCTGGATGATACAGACTACCGATCTGCTGTCAGGCAAGCAGAGGCAGGACTTGCCAGCGCCAAAGCGAGGCTTGCCCAACTTCAAGCTGGCGTAAGCGCAAGCGAGCTCAAGCAGGCCCAAGCTCAAGTGGAGCAGGCGCGGATAGCCAGGGACAGCGCAGAAAAAGCCCTTGCCGCAGCAAAGCACCAGTATGAGAACCGTACCAGCACCCAGTCCCAGATCGATGCTGCCCAGACGCAGGTTTCTGTGGCTGAAGCTGCAGTGAAAGCAGCAGAGACCAACCTTGCCAGCGCTAAGGCCCGGGCACAAAGTGCCCAGACTAACCTGGGGCGCATGGAGCAGCTCTACAGCCAAGATGCTATAACAAAGCAGCAGTTAGAAGGGGCGCGATTGGAAGCGGAGCTTGCCCAAGCGCAGGTAGAGGCCGCCCGCTCCCAGCTTGCCCAAGCTCAAGCCAGCCTTGAGGGCAGCAAGAAGGGCTTGAAGACTGCGCAAAGCATTCACTCAGACCGGACCTTGGCCAAGCAGCAGGTTGACGCTGCCCAAAGCCAATTGGACAGCGCTATTGCTGCCTTAAAGGCAGCAGAGGCCCGCTACGAGCAGCTTGCAGGGGGCGCGAGAGCTGAGGATGTGGCTATGGCAAAAGCCAGCGTCAAGCAGGCAGAAGCTGCTTTGGAGCAGGCCCGGCAGCAGCTTGCCAGCTGCACCATCACCTCGCCTATTGATGGGGTGGTGGCCCAAAGGTTTATCCAGCCAGGCGAAATGGCAAGCCCTGCGCAGCCGCTTCTGATTTTGGTCCAGCCAGATCAGCTGACAATGGAGGCGGAAGTGGGAGAGAGTATAATCCCGCATCTTGCTGAAGGGGAACCTGCTTTTGTAGAGGTTGATGCTCTGCCTGGCAAGCAGCTTGCCGGTAAAATCAAAAACTTGGCGCCAGCTGCAGACAGCCGCAGCCGCGGCTTTTTGGTGCGGGTGGCTGTGGAAGGAGCACAGGGACTTAAGGCGGGGATGCTGGGCCGGATGATTCTGCAGACTGCTGCGGCAAAAGATGTGCTGAAAGTTCCAAGGGAGAGCATTATTGCAGGTGAAGACGGCAGTTATGTGTTTGTAGTGAAGAATGGCAAAGCGCAGCGGACTCCTGTGGAGCTGGGCCTCGAGAGCGATAATGAGGTTGAAGTGCGCTCTGGGCTCAAAGCAGGCGATCAAGTGGTGATCCGTGGACAGGACGGCCTCAGCTCTGGCGTCAAGGTTGTGGTGCTTGAGGGGGGCAGTGAAAAGTGAAAATAGCGGAACTCACTGTTCGCCGTCCACTGGCCACAGCCATGGCAGTGCTGATTGTTTTGGTTTTGGGGATAGTTTCTCTAGGGAGGATTCCCATCGACCTGCTTCCGGAGATGAACTATCCCATGGCGGTGGTTACGGCAAGCTATGAAGGTGCGGGACCTCAGGAGGTGGAGCAGCTTGTTACAAGGCCCATCGAAGGGGTGATGGGCACAGTGCGCAACGTGAAAAACATCACCTCGTCTTCTGGCAGCGGCTCTACCATGGTGATGGTTGAGTTTGCCTGGGGCACAGATATGGATTTCGCTACATTGGAGATGCGGGAAAAGCTGGACCTGATAAGAGATGCACTGCCAGAAGGAGTGTCGAGCCCCACGGTTATTCAGGCGGATCCATCGCTCATGCCCATTATGCAGCTTTCCTTAAGCGGCGAGCAGGATCTTGTAAGCTTAAAGAAGTTTGCAGACAAAATTGTAAAAGAGCACCTGGAGCGCATCGATGGGGTAGCGTCGGTTTCTGTCACAGGAGGCAGAGAACGGGCCATCATGGTGGAGCCCAACCCTTACCGGCTCCAGGCTTACGGATTGTCTTTCACTAGCCTGCAGCAGGCTTTGGCTGCCAACAACACCAGCCTCCCTGGGGGAGTTGTGCCTGTGGCTGGCAGGGAACTTGTGGTGCGCACCACAGGGGAATTCCAAAGTGTTGATGAGATCGCAAACATCCTTCTGACAACTCCACAAGGGGCAATGGTGCGCCTTGGGGATGTGGCTGTGGTTAAAGACAGTTTTCGGGATGTGAGGCAGGTCAGTACCACAGACGGCAGGCCTGCAGTGGGAATTGCCATTCAAAAGCAGAGCACTGCAAATACTGTGCAGGTTTCTAGAAAAGTGCGGCAGGAGCTTGCAAATTTGAAAAAAGAGCTGCCTGCAGGCGTGAAGATGGACACTGTAATGGACCAGGCTGAATTTATCGAGGCGTCCATTTCCAGTGTCGCAAAAAGCGCAGTAGTTGGCGGTATTTTGGCAATTCTGATCCTTGTTTTCTTTCTGCGGAGCCTGCGGCCAACTTTCGTGATCGCAGTTTCCATACCCATTTCCATTATCGCAACCTTTGTTTTGATGTATTTCAACAGGCTCACCCTGAACATGATGTCTTTAGGCGGCCTTGCCTTGGGCGTTGGGATGCTGGTGGACAACTCCATTGTGGTTTTAGAGAACATCTTTCGCTTCCGGGAAGAGGGGCGTGGACCTGAGGCTGCAGCTGTAGAGGGCACAGGCGAAGTTGGCGCTGCCATCACCGCCTCTACCCTAACGACCATAGCTGTTTTCCTGCCCATCGCTTTTATCCGGGGGATTGTCAGCGAGCTTTTCAAACAGCTTGCCCTGACAGTTACCTTTTCCCTTTTAGTGTCTCTGCTTGTTGCGTTAACTTTAGTACCGGCATTGGCTTCCAAACTGCTCAGGCGGGGAGAAGTGAAGGCGGAGAAAAGGGAGGAAGAACGCTTAGAAGAGCTAGAGAGGCAGATCGAAAGCGGTGAGAAAAACCTAAGTACAATACTTTATGCTCGTTATTTGCCTGTCCTTAAGTGGGCCCTTGACCATAGAAGGAAAGTGGTTTGGCTGTGTGTGATCGGCGTCATTGTCAGCGGGCTGCTTTTGACCACTTTAGGTGCAAATTTCATGCCCCCCACAGATGAAGGCTCCTTCAGCGTTTCAGTGTCTCTGCCTCCTGGGACAGAGCTTAGTCAGACGCAGCAAGTTGTGGAGAAAGTGGAATCGGTGGTCAGCAAGCGGCCGGAAGTTGATGTGATCTTTGCCCGGGCGGGAAGCGGCTCTAGCACAGAATCTGGCCAGCTGAATGTGAGGTTGGTGCCGAAAAATCAGCGAGAGTTATCTACCCGGGAGGTTGTGGGGGAGGTCCGAAAGGAGCTCGGTGTTATCCCAGGGGCTGAGATTGCCTTTCAGGAAAGCAGCGCTGGCTTCGGAATGGGAGGCGCTCCCATTCAGGTGAAGCTTCGAGGCAGCGATACAGAGACCTTGTCTTTTTATGCCGAAGAGCTTGAGAGGCGGCTGAGCAAGCTCGATGGGCTGGAAGAAGTAACCAACAGCCTGACCGACGGCAGTCCTGAGCTGCAGATCAGGCTGAAGCGGGATATGTCCAGTTTATACGGACTTTCTGTGGTTCAGGTTGCTTCGCAAGTCAGGACTGCCATCAGCGGACAGACTGCCACCCGCTTTCGTGTGGGAGGGGATGAAATCGACGTTATTGTCCGCTTGCCTGAGTCTGAGCGCAGTTCCCAGGCAAGCCTGGAAAACCTGATTATTTCCGCTCCCACAGGTGCCCAGGTGCCTCTTGTGCAGGTGGCAGAGCTGGTGACAGAGAAGGGGCCTGTCAGCATAAATCGGGAGAATCAGCAGAGAGTCGTGACAGTCAGCGCTAAATTGTCTGGGACAAACGTGGCTGGAGCCATGGCTCAAGTGCGAAAGGAGATAGACGAGCTAAAGCTGCCTGCGGGATATTCTGCCTCTTTCGGTGGAGAGGGCCAGCAGATGGCAGAGGCTTTCCGTGAGTTGGGGTTAGCGCTGCTTCTTGCTGTCTTTTTGGTTTATATGGTGATGGTGATTCAGTACGAGTCCCTGCTCCATCCTTTTGTGATCATGTTTAGCTTGCCTCTTGCCTTTATTGGCGTTGCTCTTGCCCTCTTTTTGACAGGCCGTGAGATGAGCGTGCCAGCTCTCATAGGTATGATTGTCCTCGCAGGTGTCATAGTGAACAATGCCATTGTGATGGTGGATTATATCAATCAGTTGAGGGCTAAAGGTTTATCTCGCCGGGATGCTATTCTCTTGGCTGGTCCCACCAGACTCAGGCCTGTGCTCATGACCTCCCTCACCACTATTTTAGGGCTTATTCCCATGGCCATCGGGATAGGCACTGGCTCTGAGATGGAAGCGCCTTTGGCAACGGTGATGGTGGGGGGACTCCTTGTGGGCACAATCTTGACTTTGGTTGTTGTGCCTGTGATCTACACCATTTTGGAAGATCTGCTCCTGCGGCTGAAGAGTAAATTCAGCAGTCAATCGACAACTATACAAGGTTAGGGAAAACCTCCGCTTTGGCAGAAAAGCGGAGGTTTCCTTTTTAACGTTAGAATTTCGCAGAGGGCTGCCCAGCATTTGAAACGGTGGGTTAGCGATTTTTTTAGCAGAACAATTAACTTGCAGAATACAGCGGAAAACAGAGTTCAAAGAGAGAATTCAGTTGAGAAATGGACGAGAATATGTCCTTATGCTAATA
>LSQX01029768.1_pt1 | contig 36593 bp, 27 predicted proteins | sample 654561 | NCBI WGS metagenome assembly LSQX01 (sample SAMN04489861, study PRJNA283612) | anaerobic digester metagenome | isolation source: 4 biogas reactors fed with cattle manure at either 37C or 55C with and... | place: Denmark: Kongens Lyngby | collected 2014 | reverse complement strand
GATCTGAGCCTGGACAACGCAATACTCAAGGATGTGGCGGAGGGAAAATTCTAAGCCCGGCAAGCGGGAGCAGGGCCTGAAGGTGCCAAGAAAACAACCGAGGAAGCGAAGGCTATGGCTGAATGCATGAAGAAATCATCAGCCTGCTCGCGGATCTTTTTTTGATGAAGGGAACGCCCTGCTATCTGCGAAGCGATAATGGATCTGAATTTACGGCGAAGAAACTCAGGGCATGGCTGGAAATAGTTGCCGTCTCCACCGCCTTCATTGAACCGGGAAGCCCTTGGGAGAACGGATACTGTGAAAGCTTCAACAGCAAAATGCGAGACGAGTTTCTAAATCTTGAAATCTTTGATATAATGTATGAGGTTGATGTTCTGACTAAGCGATGAGTTTCCGAATACAATACAGTGAGACCTCACAGTTCGCTGGGGTACCGACCGTCAGCACCACAGGTAATGGCAGCCTAGACTAACTTAGATTCTGGTACAGAAAACGGGGGCAGACCACATGTGGTTGACAAGTTGTAGCCCTACATTTAAGTAAGTTAGGAGGAAAGAAGTATGGAACTCAGAGGTCCTTTTTTCGCCAAAAACCTGGAGCACGGTGCTACCTTAGCGCCTCCCGGTGGTCGTAGAGATGTCATTCGTTTTCAGGGCCCGGATGTAGAAATCGAAAACACTATAAAAAATGCCGGATTTGCAGACTACTCTACAATGGGCCAGATATTCGTAGTCGGCAGCGATGCTCTGCGAATGTTGAATTACCTGATAGTTAATGATCTGTCCAAATGCAAACCGGGCAGGGGCATCTATACGATGTTTCTAAACGAAAAAGGTCATCCGCTGGATGATACCATTATCTATCACACAGAAAAGAATTGTTACCTTGTCGTTACGAGCACTCCGGGCTCCTTCCCAATTTTAAAGGCTCTAAACGAAGAAGCTGCGAAAAAAGACAAATACGACGATGTTCATATTATCGAAGCCAGTATGGGGCTTCTGCCCGTTTGCGGTCCTCGCGTCAGAGACATTCTTGGCAAATTGGCACCAATCGTCCACGACATGAGGTATTTCGACATTGTAAAAACCCACCTGGTCACCGAGGAATACGAAATTCCCTGCTATCTGGCGAGAACAGGATACAGCGGAGAGCTCAGCTTCGAAATTTATGTTCCGGGAAGATATGGAGCGATTACTTTCGATGTTCTCATGGAAGCCGGAAAAGAATTCGGATTGGCACCTTACGGAGCTGAGACCGAAGAGTCTCTAAGAGTAGAAAAATGCTACCACGGTGGGGTCTATGCGGACGACTATCTGCTGACTGCAAGCCCATATCAGTGCTTCCTTGGGTGGACTGTAAAACTGGACAAGGGAGACTTTGTAGGCAGAGATGCTTTAATAAAACTGAAAGAAGAAGGTTTGGAAACTCAATTGGCCGGACTGGAGATACTCGGCACGGACGAGGTTGCACCAATCGGAGCCGATGTTATAAACAAAGACGGAATAACCATCGGCAAAATTACTTGCTCCACTTATGGACGAAGAGTAAAGAAAAGTGTCGCCATACCGTATGTACAGACAAAATACGCAAAGATCGGAGAAATTTACACAATAAGGGATCCGAAGACAGGAAAGGAACTCAAGGCCGAAATGGTGGATACTCCTTTCTACGACAAAGAAGACAAGGTGCTGAAAGGATAAACATGCTATTTTTTCGGCAACCGAAGGATCTATGAATGCGAGAAAAGCCTCCTATGGTAAAATCGGAATGCCGTAGGAGGCATTTTTGCCTACTTATAAAAATTTAAAGAATATTTTCAGCTTATCTTGTTAAGCATAGATATTTCCGATGTTAAATAATATAACGAAAACTCTTCCGTTATAATTCTCTTAATATAGCTTCTAAAATGAAATAAAAATGGATTTCACCTTTTCCTTTCTTTTGGTCCAGGTTTTTGTCCGCACCCCCTTTATACCACTCCGGTAATAGGCCATATAAGGTATAATATCTGCTTAAGGAGAACATACTCATGGTATACAAACGTAAATTTTTTTTGGGGATGATACTGACGTTTCTTATATTGTCAGGCGCAACGACGGTTTCGGCCCGGGCTGCGGATGCTTTTGAGTACGACAAAGGGGCCATGTATTCTTCGTCGGACTATTACAGCATCGCTCAGACGCTGGCGTCCACTTATCCGGAGCTTCTGCATCTGGAGGTGATCGGTTATTCCCATGACAGCAAGCCGATTTACGCCATGCTCATGACGGCGAACGTCAAAGAGGCAATGGTTCGAGATGATTTCAATTTATATCGTCAGCATTACTATGTCGAAGCGGGGACCCACAGCAGGGAGACGGTCAACACGCCGCTCCTTATGAAAGCCATCGAGGATTATGCAAAGGATTATTATGAAGACAGCTATATTCCCGAATTCGATTTGAGCGCGGAGCTAAGCCAGGCTGTGATCCATTTTATTCCGCTCGTCAATCCGGACGGGTTTGATCTGGTGAAGTTCGGCGCCAGTTCCGTCAAGACCGCCGAGGGTCGAAAACTCCTGTTGGGCATGAGCGCCAGGGATTACACAGATCTGAAAGCCAATATCGCCGGCGTGGACTTGAACCGGAACTATCCCGACGAATACTACGACCCGATCACGATGAAATGGATCGACAAATTTCAGCGGTATCCCGGGGAGGTGCCCCGAAACGATGTGTCGTACAATTATGATGCCGGGCCCTACGGAGGGAGCGAACCGGAAACCAAAGCGGTTATGCGATATGTACAAAGGTATGACTTCAGAAACTTTATCAGCTTTCATTCGAGGGGCAAATTCATTGATTGCGGGAAGTATTGGTTCGGCGTGGATTACAACAAGCGTTCTCTGGACTTGGCCGCGGCCCTGCAGGCGGTCAACGGCTATCGCGTCGAATCCTATTCTTCGGGGCTCGAGAGCGGCTTTTTTTCGGATTATGCCGCCGCTCAAACGCTGAAGCCCGTGGTGACCATCGAGACGACACTGGGCGCGATGCCGACAGATCAATCGCTGTATCAAGAGGCCTATACCGAAAATGGTTTATTGCCCCTGTACGCCGTCCGGCATGGGCGGGAAACCGGATATTTTAAATATCGGCTGTATGTCGACGGGTTCTATATCCGTGATTTCAGCGATTATGTGTATGCGAAAGCGCATGCAGACAAGCTGGAGGGAGCGGTGATCGTAGCGGATGCCGGTGTGCCGGAAATGATGCTGTCACAAGCGCTTGCGGGTGGAGATCTTTCAGTAGGTTCATCAAGAGAATTATCGGACATCCAAAAACACTGGGCCGAAGCAACCATAGAAAGGCTGATCCACATCGGGGCGATCGATGGATATCAGGATGGGACATTCAGACCGGACAATACGATCACAAGGGCGGAATTTTTAAAGCTGGCCTGCAGGAGCGCCGCAGCATGTGCGAAAACAGCGGTGATCGTCACAGCAGAATCGGTAAAAAATCATTGGGCATCAGGAATATTCGAAGCCGCCGAGGAACAGGGGACCTTGAAAAGCGGAGAGATTTCGGAAGCAACCTGGAACGAACCGATCACGCGGTATGAAATGGCCCGGATATTGATACGGCTTTCGGAAAACACGCTGAACGAACCGGAAGTGGATACGACCGGCATTGAAAGCACGATGTCCGATCACGACCAAGTGATACAAAGCGAAGGCGATGCGTATTATGTGGAACAAGCCTATGGCAAGGGATTGGTGACGGGCATGGACGAATCGGGCACGTTTGCCGGAGACCTGACGGGCACCAGAGCCCAAGCCGCAGCCATGGTCCTGGCCCTGGTGGATGTGACGGCGCGAAAGACGTCACTGAACGGGATATAAAAAATCAAGGGAACTCACTGAAAAGAGCGAGTTCCCATTTTATTGCATCATCCCGGGTTTTCTTTTATCTGCTTATCTCATAGCTTGTTTCAACAGCAACATTGTTCTTTACAGCAAGCCATACCGGAGAAAGGTCTGCCGCTGCTTTGATGACACCTTCGACATCTTCGTTCGTGAGGTCCTCCGATACGACGCTGATATGAAATTTGATCGTGCTGAGCGAAAGGGGTTTCTCGACGCGGACACCTTCGAACTTTGCCGAATAGGATGTGATATGTTTGCCTGTTTCGTTAAGCAGAAAGACGATCGCGGTACTGACGCATCCGGCGAAGCTCATGAGCAGCAGTTCAGGTCCTCCGAAACCGCGGCCATCTCCGTACGGCGGCGCAAAATCGAAAGGTATCGTGATATCCGGGTTGTCAACGGAGACTCCTTCAAAACGGACCTTTTGGTTTGTTCTTTTGATTTCAACTAGCAGATTTGACATGATGATTCCTCCTTTGCCGATTATAACCTATCTATAACATACACCATTTGGGAACTGATTTATATATAAAAACACCCACAGGGGCTTACACAAATGTCCGGTCATTCGGCCGGACATTTGCCGTCCGTCGTCTCCCCGCTCGGTCGACTCGGACCGCAGGCTGCTCGAGGATCCGCCGGATCCTCTCGCTGACGCCTGCGCCCTTTCGGCCCAGACCTATCCCTGTTTTCTGTGAAAACAGCGGAAGGTCTTGTGCCCGAACACCCCAACCTTTGGTTGGATGGTGTTCTCGGTGCTTCGAGCCCCTGTGGGCCCCGGCAATAAAAAACACTGCATTTTTGTTGCAGTGTTTTTTCCTGGTACACCCACAGGGGCTCGAACCCTGGACACCCTGATTAAGAGTCAGGTGCTCTACCAACTGAGCTATGGATGCATATATTTCAACATTTTACGCAAAAGTTATGATACCATTGGGTGGGAGGACTGTCAAGAAGAAAGTTGCCGTCAAAAGATCTTCGGCATAGAAAGAAATCACGGGCGCGCAGCAGAATAAAATCCTCAATTCTTGCGCGGGAACCATATTTATACTATAATGTTACGAGGTATAAGCTATTGCAGTGGAGGAAACGGAATGAAGTGCAGAGTCTGCGGATACGACCTGGATCCAAACAGAGCATATTGTGATATGTGCGGGACAAAAGTGATCGCCCCGGAGGAGATCTCTGCACCGGAAGAACGGCCCACAGACTCCCGGGAAAGCAGATCGGAAAATCCAAAGCCGATCCTGTCATCGCAACAACCCGGGGAAGCCTCTGCCGGAGAGACAGAGTTTTCCTGGAACATATACGATTTCCCCAAACCCAAGCAGCCCGAAGATATCCCCATCCAGTGGCCAGCCTACGATACCGTGGAAGCAAGAACTTTGCTGGATGAGTCTTCCGAGGGACGGATCCGGGAAGCGATGGAAAAAAAGCAGCCTGTGGTCATGGTGAACAACGACGTATCGGAGGGGTTTATCGCTGTTCCCGGCAATGAGGATCCTGCTTGGAAGGAACCCATGGCCGAAAGCACGAAGCAGGCAGAGAAATTTTTCACCTTCCAGAAAAAGAACGAAGAGTTTCAGCGGTTGCTGGATGAAGAATATGAAAAGCTGAAAAACCGTAAAAAAGGCGAAGACTACCACGAAGAGCAGTTTAGAATGCCTTGGGATGAACTGTCGGCGCAGCAGGCACAGCAAATCCGGAGTTTTACACCCTCCCCTGTGGTCCGGGCAGAGGATTTGAGCGACTTTGAGCAAATGCTTTTGAGCAATACGAAGGATGCGGATTTTGTGTCCGGGGCGACGATTCCGATCAATCTGGAAAAGATCCAGGCCGAAGTGCAGGCGCAGGAAGAAGCGCGCCTTCACAGGAGCCGGGAAGCGTTTGCAGAGACGCACAAGTCTGCAAATCGGGAGCGGCTGGAGGCCATGACCAAGGCTCGGGAGGACTATTTTCGTTCCATCGGGATCGAACCGGATGTGCCGAAAGACGCCCGAGAACCCGTTTCGGAGAGTCCGGAAATTCCGGACGATGCCGCAACACAGGATCTTGAGACGGAAGCCGAGCAGGCCGAAGCGCCCGAAGACCCCGAAGACGCAGTGGAGGAGTTGTTCGCACCGCTGGAGGAAGACCTTAAGACGCAAAAGAAGAAGAAAAAGAAACACGGATTCCTGAAATTCCTGTTGTTCCTTCTTTTGCTCGCCGGGCTCACAGAAGCTTCTGTGATCGGCCTGCGGCAATTCCTGCCGGATCACGAGATTACGAAGACAGCCTCTCGGATCGAGCAGACCGTCATCAGCGAAGCAAAGATCCAATACTTCCGGATCCGCGAATACGTCGTGGAGGTGCTGGAAGGCATCGGGATCCTGCCGGGCGAAACGGAACCTGCGGACGACCCGCTTCCGGAGGATGTAGAGCCGGTGCTGAACCTGGGCGCGCTGGTCACGGTGTTCAACAAGAACATTCAATCGATCACCGAAAGCCCGAAATTAGGGTATGACGATACAATGACCTACGAGATCGAGGGTCTGGGTGACATGGACGTGATAGAGGATATCGAGACGAAGAAGGCGGTGTACGCCTGTCTGATCTCTTTTAACTCCAAATGGATCGACTATGTGAACGAGGGCGAAGACCGGAGCTGCCTGGATCTGCTCAAGGCCGACGGTGCCGCCTACCGCAGCGCGGTAAACTTTCCCAAAGTGGGTGAAATCAGGGAAACTTTTGATTCGCTGGCGCTGGGAGAGATACGCTACAACAAAGAACAATATTTTACGTTTGTCCGCGAACAGATCACGGTGGAAGAAGAAGGGGAAGCCGTAAAGCGGGCCTATTCTTGGATCTACCGGCTGGAAGATGTGGCAGGGGACATCAAAATCGTAGACTATACGTCGTTTGAATAAGAAAGGGGACACGTTCTATGAATAGAGAGAAGAGAGGCGGCAAATTAAAAATCATTCTGCTGGTGCTGGTGGTTTTGATTGCGGCGCTCTACAAGCTCACGGACTTTATCACGGATTATCTGTGGTTCCGGGAAATGGGCTATACATCTGTATTTTTCAAGGAGATCGGAACGAAGCTTCAGCTGGGGGTTCCGCTGTTTGTCATTCTCACCGGCATCGGATTTTTGTATCTGTCGATTCTTAAAAAGAACTTCCTGAAAAAAGCGGATATGGAGATTTCGGATCAGGAATCGCAAAAACACATACGGACCATCATCATCATTCTTTCTTGTGTGTTCGGCGCAGTGCTGTCCATAACCACGATCTCGGGCCTGTGGTTCCAGATCCTGCAGTTTATGAATGCCACGAGCTTCGATCTGGCAGATCCGTTGTTCGGTCAGGATTTGAGCTTTTATATGTTTAAGCTTGAATTTCTGGACGGCCTGAACAGCGCGGGCACCAACATGATCGTCACGCTGCTGGGGCTTACCTTCCTGTTCTACATACTATTGGTAAGTTTTACCCGCCCCACGGCCGGAACGCCGGAGCCGGAGCCCCAGGAAGAGCCTTATGCTTATGATACGACGGAGGATGAATTCTCCGGCGGGAACCGCCCTGCCAGCGTGGGCGAATATTTCGAAAGCTTGTTCCGCAAACAGAAAAACAAAACACAAAAAAAGACACCCAAAGGCAGTTATGTGGGCAAGATCCTCGTGACGGTGGCCAGCACCCAGCTGACCATCCTGGGCATCCTGCTTTTTACTACTGTGGGCATCAATACATTCCTGCGGCAGTATGACCTGCTCTACAGCGGCACGGGCGTTGCTTACGGCGCCGGATATACAGACATCAATGTGACATTGTTGATCTATCGTATCCTGATCGGACTTGCCGTAGTCGGCGCTGTTCTCTTTGCCATTGGCTTGAAAAAACGCAATATTAAGATAGCTCTGGCGATCCCCGCTCTCATGGTCATTATTTCCGTGGGCGGCTCCGGGGCGGCCATGCTGGTCCAGAATCTGGTGGTGTCTCCCGATGAGATCAACAAAGAGCGGGAATATCTCCAGAACAACATTACCTACACCCGTTTGGCATACGGCTTGGAAGACATCACCATCCGGGATTTTTCCGCCGATAATCAGCTGAGCAAGATCGACGTGCTCAACAACATGGACACGTTTTCCAACATCCGGATCAACGACTTCGAACCTGCCGAGCGATTCTACAATCAGACGCAGTCCATCCGTACATATTACACGTTCAACGATGTGGATGTGGACCGATACATGGTGAACGGCGAATACACCCAGGTCTTCCTGTCTGCCCGGGAGATCGACCAGGCGCGGATCGAAAACCAATGGCTCATTCGTCACCTGAAATATACCCACGGCTACGGCATTACGCTGTCCAGGGTCGACAAGGTAACGGCCAGCGGCCAGCCCGATATGATGATCGACAGCATTCCGCCGGTTTCCGATGTGGCGGAGATCCAGATCGCAAGGCCCGAAATTTATTTCGGAGAATCCACGGACGACTACATCATCGTGGGGACCGACGAAGCCGAGTTCGACTATCCCAGCGGCGAGGCCAATATGTATAATTACTACGAAGGAGAGGCTGGCATCAAGTTGAATTTCTTCAACCGGATCCTGTTCGCCATTCGGGAGCGGAGCCTCAAGATCCTGGTATCCACCAACATCAACAGCGATTCCAGGATGCTGATCTACCGGAACATCGAAGAGAAGGTGCAGAAGATCGCTCCGTTCCTGGCCTACGACGACGATCCCTATGTGGTGGTGGCCGACGGCAGGGTATTCTGGATCATCGACGCCTATACCATGAGTTCCTATTACCCGTATTCGGAGCCTTGGACCGAAAACACGCACATGAACTACATCCGAAATTCGGTCAAGATCGTTGTGGATGCCTACAACGGGAATGCGGACTTCTATATTGCAGATGCCAACGACCCCATGGTGCTGACGCTGGAGAAAATTTATCCGGTCCTCTTTAAGAGTTTTGACGAGATGCCCGAATACATGCGTGCGCATATCCACTACCCCAATGCGTTGCTCAATATCCAGGCCAACGTGTACAAAAAGTATCATATGACCAATGTGGAAGTCTTTTATCAAAACGAGGATCTGTGGGCCATCGCCCGGGAAACGTACGGACAGACGGAGCAGGTCATCTCTCCGAATTACTATATCATGCGTTTGCCCGGCGAGGATAAGGCGGAATTCATCAATTCGATCCCCTATACACCCAGCGGCAAGAACAACATGACGGGTCTTCTGGTGGCCAGAAACGATGTGCCATACTACGGAGAACTGGTTCTGTACAGGCTGCCCAAGGACCGGATCATCTACGGTCCGTCGCAGGTCGAGGCCCAGATCAACCAGGATACGGAAATATCGAAGGAATTTTCTCTTTGGAACAACTCCGGTTCCACGTATTCCAGAGGCAATATGTTCGTCTTCCCGGTCGAGGGATCTCTGCTGTATGTCGAGCCGGTGTATTTGGAAGCGGCCCAGGGCAGTCTGCCCGAAGTGAAGCGGGTCATCGTTTACTATGGCGATAAGATCGCGTATAAGCCAACGCTGTCGGAAGCGCTGGATGAGATGTTCGGCACCGGTGCCGGCGATCCGTTGAACGCGGACAATCCGGTATTGGCCGGGTTGGAAGCGGCTGCCATTCTGGAGGCCGGCGGAACCCTCGAACCCGAGATCCCCGATGGGGAAACGCCCGATCCCGGCACTGTCGTCACCACCGACGTGGCCGAATTGATCGAACTGGCCAACGAAGCTTACGAAAATGCCCAGCAATCCCAGAGAGCCGGAGACTGGGCGGGATACGGTCAATTCATGGAGCAGCTGCAGCAATACCTGCAGCAGCTGGCGCAATGAACCGACAATTGAATAACAAGGGCTCTTGACAATTCGTGATCATCGTGTAGAATAAAAACTATATTTTTTCAACGTATTCAATAGCAAGCCGTACCGTGGAAGGCGTACACGTCGTCCCTTCCGCGGCGCGGCTTTGTTCATTGGATTTGCTTGGTCAATCAAAATTCGCGAAAGGAGGAAGGATTGATGTTAAAGGACATGATATTCTGTTTACCGGCAAAAGAACATAAGGAGGCTCAGATCCGACAGCAGCTTCTGGCACACCCCGAGATCCGTTTCGTATCTCTGAGCGGTCTGGATATCAACGGCGACGACACCGACGAGAAGATCCCCGTGGAAAACATGCTGGAAGACATCGATCGCTTCCTGACTTTTGGGGTGCAGACCGACGGATCCTCGGTGTTTCTGCCCGAAATCGCCGAGATCAACAATGCCCGGGTGGATATCCTGCCCGACCTGTCCGTCAACTGGTATGTGGACTACAACTACAACAACATTCACGAGGAGACGGGACTGCCTGTAGGCAGTCTTCGGATCCCGTCGTATCTGGTGCACAACGACAAGGCCGAGGTGGGTTCCCGGATCATCCTGCGGGACGCCATCGCAGTATTCAAAAAGAATTTGCTGCAACTGATGAAAGACCATCCCTACGTCTTTGAGCATCTGCCCATCGACAGTGTCGGGGACATTGCGGAGATCGAACTCACGGCGGGCACGGAGCTGGAATTTTACGTTAAAACCCCCGACGACGTGGCGGACAAGGACCGGCTCCACACGTCACAGGAGCTCAAGGAGCAGTATTGGAAACGAACGCTGGGTCCTGTGCGGACGGCGCTGGAGCGTACGGTGGACATCCTGAACCGCTATGGCTTCTGTGTGGAAATGGCCCACAAGGAGGTGGGCGGCGTCAAGCCGAAGCTTACCCATGACGGGGATTTCGACCACATCATGGAACAGCTGGAGATCGATTGGAAGTATTCGGATCCCATGCAGGCGGCGGACAACGACAAGCAGGTTCGCTACATCGTCAAAGATGTGTTCCGGAATCACGGTCTGGACGTGACGTTCATGGCCAAGCCCATCGAAGGGGTGGCCGGTTGCGGAAAGCATACCCACATCGGGGTGGCGGCGCGGCTCCGGGACGGCCGGCTTGTCAATCTGTTCACTGCCGGCGACGTGAACAAAGATTATCTGAGCCCCATTGGCTATTCCTGCCTGATGGGTTTGCTGAAGAATTACGATATCGTCAGCCCCATGGCCAACTGCACCAACGATTCCTACAATCGGTTGAAGCCGGGATTCGAAGCGCCGGTGAGCGTGGTGACGAGCCTGGGCCACAGCGTGGAGGCTCCTTCCCGAAACCGGACCATCCTGGCGGGATTGATCCGGGACATGCGCAACCCCATGGCCACCCGGTTCGAGCTTCGCTCGCCCAACCCCAAGGCCAACACCTATCTGGTGCTGGCTGCCGCCTACATGGCCATGCTGGACGGCGTCCGGGCGGCCCTGGAGCACGAAAAGACTCCGGCGGAACTGCTGGCGTCCATCTCCAAGGAGTACGGACAGGAAGATTTCTATCTGGAGAAAGACCGCCTCTACCGGACCGAAAAAAACACGTTCGACGACTTTACCCAGGAGGAAAGAGACATGCTGTTCGGCCGGGCGCCGGAGACGGTGTGGGAAGTTTTGAAAAGGCTGGAACTCTGTCCGGAAAAAGTGAAGCTCCTCTTTACGGAAGGCGTCATGGATCCGGTGGATCTGGAATCCTACAAGGTCGCTGCGCTGGATCAGTGGATCACGGAGTTGCGCAACCGGATCGTTCCGGGCATGCGCAAGATCATCCGCTCCTGCGAAAAAGCCCACGATTCTTTGGACTGCGCCGATATTGACGAAGTGCGGTGGAAGAAGGTAAGATATATGCGCAAGGACATGGGGCAGGACACCACGGAGCGCATCAGTCTGCTCACCCGCCTGACCAATGCTTTGGACGACAAAGACTATGACACCGCATCGGACTTGCAGATCCTGGCGCAGAAGAAGATCTCGAATCTGGAAGCACTGTATGCCGAATACAAAAAGAATCTGCTGTAGGAGGGACCTATGCCTTTGCCACTGACGGTCGGCGACCGGGTGCAGATGAAAAAGAAACATCCCTGCGGAGGAGACCTGTTCACTCTGCAGCGCGTGGGCGCCGACGTGCGGGCGTCCTGCGACACCTGCGGCGCCCAGATTTGGATGTCCCGGCGGGAGTTTGAGAAAAAAGTGAAGAAGCTGCACCGGCAGCAAACAGAAACCGCGCAGGAATCTCCTGCGAAAGAGTAAAGAGCGGGCCGCCCTTGGTTGGGCGGCCCGTATTCACAAGGGAAAGGAACACGCATGGAAATGAAACCCGGAGGCGGCGGCCGCGGCGGCCGCGGTTTTCTCACCGAGGAAGAGAAGGCCAACCGGCCCAAAGTGACGAAAACACTGCTGCGGCGGATCGGTTCTTACTTGCGGCCTTACTGGAAGCAGATGGCCCTGGTCCTTGTGGCGATCCTGCTTTCTTCCATACTGGGATTGCTGCCGTCGATCCTGACCGGAAGGATCATCGACGACGGCTTGATCGGCCGGGATCTGGACGCTTTGATTCGGCTGATCGCTTTGTCTCTGGGTGTGATGCTTGCCGCCAACCTGATCCGGGTGCTGGAGAGCTATCTCAATTCATGGATCGCTCAGCACATCACCTTCGATATGCGCAACAGCATGTTCCGTCATCTGCAGTCCATGTCCCACCGCTTTTTTACAGCCAACAACCAGGGCGACATCATCACCCGCATGACCAGCGATATTTCCGGGGTCCAGCAGATCATTACCGGCACGCTGGCCAGCATCCTGTCCAATGTGGTGACGCTGATCGTCGCCATGATCGCCATGTACCAGCGAAACTGGATCCTGGCCACCGTAGGCATCCTCATCGTGCCCCTCTTTACGCTGCCCACGAAAAAAGCGGGAAAGACCCGCTGGATCCTTACCCGGGACGCCCAGGAGTGCAGCGACGAGATCAACGGGATCCTCAACGAGACCCTGTCCGTGAGCGGGCAGATGCTGGTGAAGCTCTTCGGTATGGAAGAGCGGGAGTACGAACGGTACGAGTCCGCCAACCGTCGCATGATCCGCCTGCGGATCCGGGAAAGCATGGCCGGACGATGGTTCCGGGTGGCGCTCAGCACGTTTTCCAGTATCGGTCCCATGCTCATCTATTTGGTGGGGGGCGTGCTGATGATGCGCTACGACAGCGATCTGACGGTGGGCGACATCACCGTGTTGGTGGCCCTGCTGGGCCGGATGTACGGGCCGGTGAATGCCCTGCTGAATATCCAGGTGGACTGGATCCGGTCCATGGCGCTGTTCACCAGAATCTTCGAATACTTCGACATGCCGGTGGAGATTACGAATGCCCCGGATGCGGAGAAACCGGACCGCGCAGAAGGACGCGTCCGCTTTTCCCACGTGTACTTTGCCTATGAACCTGCCCGCATGATCCTGAAGGATGTGGATTTTTCCCTGGAAAAGGGAAAGAGCATCGCCATCGTGGGACCTTCCGGCGCCGGCAAGAGCACGATCATCAATCTGATCCCCCGCCTGTACGACGTAACGGAGGGCAGTGTTTCCTTCGACGGCATCGATGTGCGGAAGCTGGATCTGCAGTTCCTGCGCCGGAGCGTAGGGGTCGTCACCCAGGACACCTATCTGTTCAACGGCACGGTGCGGGAGAATCTTCTCTACGCAAAGCCCGAGGCGACCCGGGCGGAATTGGAGGAGGTGTGCAAGAAAGCCAACATCCACGAATTCATCACTGCCCAGTCCGAGGGCTACGATACGATCGTGGGCAACCGGGGGCTGAAGCTTTCCGGCGGAGAAAAGCAGCGCCTGTCCATCGCCCGGGTGCTGCTGAAGGACCCTGCGCTGCTCATCTTCGACGAAGCCACGTCTTCCCTGGATTCCATTTCGGAGAATCTGATCCGGGAAGCGATCGAACCGCTGATCGCTTCCCGGACCAGCATCCTCATCGCCCATCGCCTGTCGACGATTCTGGCGGCGGATGAGATCCTGGTGATCGAAGAGGGCAGGATCGTGGAGCGGGGCGTCCATGCCGACCTGGTCGGAGCGGGCGGCCTGTATGCGGAGCTCTACGAGACCCAGTTTCGCGGAGGCCCGGATGCCGGGGGAAATTCCGGCCCGGCGTAGAGGATCACCTTGCAATCAGGTTGTTGTGGATCAGCCATTCTGCGGCTGCAACATCCCGTTCGAATATTTTTTCCAGAGCCTTCCGGATCGGCGCAGGAGGCTCTTTTGTTTTTTGGCCGTCCTGCGTCGAAGGGTGCTCCTGCTGCTGCAGGAAATCCGCGATGTAGGTGATCACGGCCCGACGGCTGAAACGTCGCACCTTCTCCATGCTTTTTTCGATCTGCAGGAAGGAGAGTTTTTTGAATCCTTTCCGCAATTCGTCCAGGTCCGAGTCTTCCGAGTGCATGTATTCCGCCACCGCTTCCCGGAGTTGCCGCAGGAACACGTCTTTCGTGTAGATGATCTCCGGATCCAGTCCGAAGGCGAAGGCGGCATATTCCCCGTTTCGGAGGGTGCGCAGATCCATCTGATCTTTGCCGAAGGCGTAGCGATAGCCCTCCAGGATGCCGAAGGATTTCAGCGTATCCAGGTAGCCCAGTCGCATGATGTGCCTGGCATTATCGGTGTCGAAGATGAGAAAGGAGCCCAGATCCCAATGGCATTGGATCAGGGTCGTCCGGTCTTTGGCCTCTGCCAGATCCTCTTCCCGGACTTTGCCGGCCGCCTGCAGGTTGACGGCAATGATGCGGTCGGCTCCTTTTTCCAGGGCCATGGAGATGGGCATGTAGTCGTAAAAGGCGCCGTCCAGGAATTTTTCGTCGTGGATCTCATAAGGCGTCACGGCAGGAAAACAGGAACTGCTGGCCAGAATGTAATCGAGCATTTCGTCTTTTGGGATGTCTTCCTTCCACAGATACAGCGGTTCCATGGAGGGAAATTTGACCGTGACGATCCCGAAGGCCACTTCGGAATCTCGGATCTTCTCCTCGTCCAGATTTTGACGAAGAATGTCCTTGATCGTCGTAAATTTGACGCCCCGGTTCTCCACCACGTGAGCATAGTCGAAGACCATATCGGTCTCCAATTGATTCCAGAGAGCCTCTGCGTCTTTGTAGGCATCCTGTGCCACGGCAGCGGCGTTCATGGCGCCGATGGAGGTGCCCACGGCGATGTGGATGGGGATGTCCAGTTCTCGCAGAGCGCGCCAGACACCGACCTGATAGGCTCCCCGGGATCCGCCGCCGGACAAGACCAATGCGGTGCGGCCCGGGATCGGTTCCGTTATTCTGTCCGGGTCCTTGGGGGACCGGATCTTCCGGTTCCCCGGCTTGACTTTCAGTTTAGATTCAGACATATTCCCAACACCTCCCCGATGGGTTCGCGGATCACCAGATCAGCCTCCCGGTCCACATCGGTAGCGGACCGGTTGATCAGGACCAGTTTTTCTCCGTTGAAATCGTTGATGAATCCTGCGGCCGGCCAAACGGCCAGAGACGTGCCGCCGATGATCAGTACATCCGCCGCTTCGATGGCTTCCAAGGACCGGCGGATGCAGGTTTCGTCCAGGGCTTCTCCGTATAAAACGACCCGGGGCTTCACTGTTCCGCCGCAGGCACTGCAACGGGGAATGCCGTTCATCCAGTTTGTTTCGTCCCGCAAATAGTCCAGCGCGTATCGGGCGCCGCAGGCGACGCAACGATTGTCGTGGATGGATCCGTGGAGTTCCAGGACATTTTTGCTGCCTGCTGTCTGGTGAAGACCGTCTACGTTCTGGGTGATGATCGCTGCCAGCTTTCCCTGTTCCTCCAACCGAGCCAGGGCGCGGTGCGCCTTGTTGGGGACGGCGTCTTTCGGGACCAGATTTTCCATGTAGTAGGAAAAAAACATCTTTGGATCTCGCAGAAAACAGTCTTCCGACAGCAGGTATTCCGGAGCGACGCCGTATCGGTTGCGGGCGTGGTACAGGCCGGATTCCGATCGGAAATCCGGGATGCCGCTTTCGGTGGATACGCCGGCGCCGCCGAAAAAGACCATGCGGCGGCCGTTCTGAAGGATTTGTTTCAGTTCTTCGTACATACTGCCTCCTTTGTTCCATCTTATGATACATCACAGCAGATTTTTTGGAAAGAGAAAGCGCAAACAGGTTGAACATATGTTCTTTTCGGCATATAATGAATTTATGAAAAATGCGGAAGCGGTCATGGAAAAACTGAAGATCCTCACCGATGCGGCGAAGTACGATGTCTCCTGTTCCAGCTCCGGCCACGAACGGCGGGGAAAGAAGGGACAGATCGGCAGCGCCTCGAAAGCCGGCATCTGCCACTCCTGGACGGCGGACGGCCGTTGTATTTCCCTGCTCAAGGTCCTGTACAGCAACCGCTGTGTGTACGACTGCGAATACTGCATCAATCGGCGCTCGGCCCGGGTGGAGCGGACGTCTTTTATGCCGGAGGAACTGGCGGAGCTCACGATGGAGTTCTATCGCCGGAACTACATCGAGGGATTGTTTCTGAGCTCCGCCGTGGACGGTACGCCGGACCGGACGGGAGAGGAGATGTGCCGCACGTTTCAAATCCTGCGGGAGGACCGGGGCTTCCTGGGCTATATCCATGCGAAGATCATTCCCGGCACGTCTCCCGAGCTGGTGGACCGGATCGGCCGGCTGGCCGATCGGGTGAGCGTCAACATCGAACTGCCCTCCTCGGAAGGCTTGGAAAAGCTGGCGCCCCAGAAGAAACCGGAGGGGATCCTGGGGCCGATGGAACAGATCACGCAGACCATGGCCGAACAAAAAGCCCTGGTGGGCGCCGGCAACCGGTTTTCCCGGTATCGCTACCGGGCGCCTCTGCTGGAGGAGGAAGGCGGAAGCACCTACATGCCGTCGGCGGGGAAATACCTAACGGATCGGCAACAGGATGCGCTGGCCCATCAGAAGAAGGATCGATTTGCTCCGGCGGGGCAGACGACCCAGCTGATCATCGGCGCCACGGAGGACAGCGACCTGAAAATCCTGGCGCTTTCCCACAGTTTGTATAAAAAATTTTACATGCGACGGGTATACTTCAGCGCCTATATCCCGTTGAACGATTCGCCGCTGCTTCCCGCCCGGGGCAGCGCCGTGCCGCTTCTTCGGGAGCATCGGCTGTATCAGGCGGACTGGCTCATGCGGTTTTATGGATTTACGGCCGACGAGATCGTGGACAGCGGCCATCCCAATCTGGATCTGGAGTTGGACCCCAAAGTGTCCTGGGCGCTGCGGCATCCGGAGTGCTTTCCCATGGAGATCAATAAGGCCGGCGCAGAGGAACTGCTTCGGATCCCGGGAGTGGGCAACCTCTCCGTGATTCGGATCCTGCGCCAGCGGAAGCTGGCGCCGCTGCGCTACGACGACCTGAAAAACATCGGCATGGTCCTGAAGCGGGCCAAATACTTTATCACCGTGAGCGGAAAGTACTACGGCTCCGCCGTAAAGGATGGGATGCTGCGGGATCATCTGCTGATGCAGTCCGGCGGCCTGCAGTTGAGTTTTTTGGATCCGCAGACGAAATTACCGGGAGAATAGCGATGGAATACGTATACGACGGAACGTTCGACGGCCTCCTGTGCTGCCTCTACGCCCACGTCCACGAAGAGGCGGCACAAGCCATACTGCCCGAGGCGGACGCCGGGCAGCTTGGCCTGGCTCCCCGGAAAAAAGTGACCACCCGGAGCCGGGAGGCCGAACGGGTGGCTTCCGCCATCGAAAACAAGATCTCCCGAAACTGTCTGCGTCGTTGCTATCGGGCCTTCTTGAGCGGAGAACCCGGGCGGGAGATGGAGATCCTGTCCTACGTCTTCTACGGGTTTTCCAAAGGAAAGGATGTGGATCTTCTTCACGGAGATCCCATCGTCCGCAGGATCGATCTCCTGAATCACAAAGTCAGCCGGGAAACGCAGCGCATGCTGGGCATGCTCCGGTTCAGCCTGGTAGAGGGCGCCGGCGGGGAGCCGCTCCTGTACGCCCATTTTTCCCCGGACTGCGACCTGATCCAGCTGGTCATGCCCCACTTTCTGAACCGGTATCGACGGGAATCTTTTGTGATCCACGATGTCAGGCGGGAAAAAGCGGCTTTTTCCGCCCACGGGCGATGGGTGATGCAACCGCTTCCCCGGGACTTTTCGCCGGAGCACACCCCCGACGAAGAAGCCTGTCGTGCCTTGTGGCGCCGGTATTTTACCAATGCCGCCATTCGGGAACGGATCAATCCCCGTTGCCAGAAAAATTTTATGCCCCGCAGATATTGGGGGCATCTTGTGGAAAATCCCGAAGAAAAACGTCCTCCGATATGATACAATGATTTCATACAACGGAGGTAGAAATTGAACATATTAGTATCAAACGACGACGGCATCCATCGTCAGGGGATCCGGGAACTCGCCGCTGCGCTGAGCCGGATCGACGGAGCAAAAATATACGTGTTCGCCCCGGACCGGGAGCGGACCGCCGCAGGTCACGGTATCACCATGCGGGATTCCCTGTTTCTGCGGGAATGGAGCAAAGAAGACTATCCCGGCGCCGAACGGGCGTATGCCTGTTCGGGAACGCCGGCGGACTGTGTCAAGATCGGCATCTCTCTTCTGCGTCAGCAGGGCATCGAGATCGATCTGGTCTGCAGCGGCATCAATCACGGCTCGAACCTGGGCACGGACGTGTTCTACTCCGGCACGGTGGCTGCCGCCATGGAAGGCCGCCTGATGGGCGTCCCGGCCATCGCATTTTCTCTATGTTCTCACGATTCCACGCATTTTGAGGTGTTTGCCGACTTGGTCCCGCAGATCGTCGGCAAGTCCCTGGGCAAGATCCCGGCGGGTTCGATCTTGAACGTCAACGTGCCCGATATTCCCGGGGAAGAACTGAAGGGCGTCCTGGTCACCGACATGGGGATCCGAAGATACGACGACGAGTACCGCCTCGTTCAGCAGGTCGATAAGGGACACTATTACGAATATCTGAGCACCGAAATGTATTATGAGGATGCGGGTTTGGACAGCGATATCGGCGGATATCAGCAAGGCTATATCACGATCAGCGCGCTGTCCGTAAAACGAACCGATCCTAAGACTGCGGAAGAAATCAGATCCTGGGGGATCACATGGGAATAGACACATTTCAAACATTCGGAAATCCTATAGAACTGGCGTCGAAAGAAGTCTTTCGTCCTTATTTTGACGCCAATCCTCTGCGAAGTTCGGGTCAGGGGTTTGCCTCGCTGTACATGTGGAGCCAACAGCGCTATGCTGTTATAGACGGCCTGCTCTGCATTGCCGGACAAGGCTGGTTCGGCCAGGAGTACGGCGGGCCGTTCCTCTATCCGCCGCTGTCTGCGGACGGGCAATACGATCCGGAACACCTGAGAAAAGTAATCCTGCAGGCGAAAGAAATGCTGCGAGATCCCGACTGGGGCTTTCGGCTGTTCGGAGTCCCCGGAAAATGCGTGCCGCTGTACGACGAGGCGTTGGCGGGATATGCGGAAAGGAAGGAAAATCGCGACAACTGGGACTATATTTACCGACGCAGCGACCTGGAGACGCTGAGCGGACGGAAGTATACCAAAAAGCGGAATCACCTGAATCACTTCTACGCCACGCACCGTTATTTGTACGAATCGATACGGCCGGAGCACGTGCCCGAGCTCATGGAAGGATTGGAGCGGTTCAGCAGCAGGAGGGCTGCCCGCGATGCGTTCGACGAACTGATCCAGGAGGAGATCCTGGCAGTGAAAAAAATTTTGCCGGTGTATGAGCAGATCGGAATGTTCGGCGGTCTGATCCGCATCGACGGCGTCGTCAAGGCGTTCGCGCTGGGCAGCCGTCATACGGCCGACACGGTGGAAGTGACCGTGGAAAAAGCCGACCCCACCATTCGCGGGCTGTATCAGGCCATCAACCGGGAATTTGCGGCGTCTCTCCCGGCAGAGATTTTGTACATCAACCGGGAAGAAGACATGGGTGTCGAGGGATTGCGTCAGGCCAAGAAATCCTATTACCCCTGCTGCATGCTGGAAGTGAGCAGCTATGAATTCCTACAGACTTGAAAAACAGCGGCGGAAATAGTATAATATTCGGAACGCAGCACGCTGCGCCTTTCCCATGTTAAAAATATCAGTTATATATTATGGTAGATGAAACGAACAGGAGGATGTGTCAAATGAGAGAAGTAGTCATTGCAAGTGCGGCAAGAACACCCATCGGCAGTTACGGCGGAACATTGAAGGATACCACGGCGGTCACGCTGGGGTCGATCGCCGTCAAGGAAGCGATCAAGAGAGCGGGCATCACGCCGGACATGGTGGAAGAAGTCATGCTGGGCTGCGTGCTCCAGGCAGGACAGGGACAGAACGTGGCCAGACAGGTTTCCATGGCTTCCGGCATTCCCCAGGAAGTGCCCTCCATGACCGTCAATAAAGTCTGCGGATCCGGACTTCGGACCGTTGGGCTTGCGGCGCAGGTCATCAAGGCCGGAGATGCGGATATCGTTGTGTGCGGCGGCACCGAAAGCATGAGCACGACTCCGTATGCGATCCCCTCCGCGCGCTGGGGCGCCCGGATGAACGACCAGAAAATGGTCGATTTGATGGTACACGACGGTCTTTGGGAAATATTCAACAACTATCACATGGGTGTCACCGCCGAAAACATCGTGGAACAGTGGGGCCTCACAAGAGAAGAGCAGGATGAATTCGCCCTTGCTTCCCAGCTGAAGGCGGAAGCCGCCATCAAGGCGGGAAAATTCAAGGACGAGATCGTTCCGGTGGAAATTCCCCAGAGAAAGGGCGATCCCATCGTCTTCGATACCGACGAATATCCCAAGTTCGGCGCAAGCATGGAAAAGATGGCCAAGTTGAGACCCGCATTTAAGAGAGACGGCGGTTCGGTGACAGCCGGAAATGCTTCGGGCATCAACGACAGCGCAGCTGCCCTGGTGGTCATGAGCAAAGAGAAGGCCGAAGAACTGGGCATCACCCCGCTCTGCACCATCAAATCCTATGCATCTGCCGGCGTGGATCCCAAAATCATGGGTACAGGTCCGATCCCCTCTACCAGAAAAGCATTGGAAAAAGCAGGACTTTCCATCGATGACATGGATCTGATCGAAGCGAACGAAGCCTTTGCCGCCCAGTCCCTGGCAGTGGGCAAGGAACTGAACTTTGACTTGGAGAAGCTGAATGTGAACGGCGGCGCCATCGCGCTGGGCCATCCCATCGGCGCATCCGGTGCAAGGATCCTGGTCACGCTGCTCTATGAGATGAAAAAGCGGAACAGCAAGTACGGGCTGGCTACCCTGTGCATCGGCGGCGGCCAGGGTACGGCCATGATCGTGGAGATGTAAGGAACCAAGCTTGTTTCAACCGAAGGCCACATGGATTTTAGGGAACGAAAGGCGTATGCCAAAGTCAACTGGATATTGAATGTGCTGGGGAAACGACCCGACGGATACCACGAAGTGGAAACCCTGATGCAGGCCGTGGACCTGAGCGACAGGATACGAACAGGATGGGAGCTCTGCCCGGCAGGGCTCCCCCCTTATGCTTCCCCCTGCGCGGCATTCCCGGAAGAATTGTCCGTGGAAGTGCGCACCAGTGCGCCGCTGCTGCCCACAGGGCCGGAAAACCTGGCCTATCAAGCGGCGCAGCTCATGCACGAACGGTTTCATGGGGATCGATGCGAGCGGATCACCGTGGACATCGAAAAGAAGATCCCCGTGGCGGCGGGGCTGGCCGGCGGCAGCGCCGACGGCGCTGCGGTCCTGTGGGCTCTGGCGGATTTATGGCGCCTGGGCGAAGAAGACTTTCCCGCGCTTTTGGCACTGGCCGGTCGCATGGGATCCGATGTGCCTTTTTGTCTCATGGTCCAAAAGGGCGTCAGCGCCTGTCTGGCCACCGGCCGGGGCACGGAACTGCAGCCGGTGGAACCGTTGGACTGCAAAGTACTGATTACCACGCCGGAGCTCTCTGTCTCCACCCGGGACGTGTACGGGGAACTGAAGCCCGAAGACCGAGTGCGGCCTTTTGATACGAAGGCGTTTGCCGCAGCGTCCGGGGATCCGGGCGAAGCGGCCCCATACATGGGCAACCATCTGCAGACGCCGGCTCTGCGTCTCTTTCCCGAGATCCAAAAATCGATCGACTGGGTCCGCAGTCTGTACGACCCGCTGGCCGTGTTTGTGAGCGGCAGCGGACCCACCGTCGTGGGGGTATACCCCTGGGGGTCTCCCCTGGAAAGCATCTGTGTCTGTCACGGACTCAACCCGAACAATCATTTCGTGTCGACGCGCAAATAAGATCCGAGACACGGAGAGGCGGGTCCCGCGTCAGGCAGGGCCGCGCTTCTTTTCATTGTGGGAAACGTCTTTCTCCCCCAGGGAAATCTGTGGTAAAATAAACTGAGAAAACAAAACAGGGAGGGGCAGCGATGAGCGATCGACGCAACAATGTGATAGACCGGTTCGGCCATTGGCTGGACAATACGACTCCGGGAGACGGCGTCCACGAAGAACTGACAGCGCTGCAGGAGATGCTGGACACGGATCGGCGCTCCGAAGCCGAGACGAAGATCCACGAGGCATTCTATAAAGAACTGGAGTTCGGCACCGGAGGCCTGCGGGGCATCCTGGGCGCCGGCACCAACAGAATGAATATCTATACCGTGGGAAAAGCCACCCAGGGACTGGCCGACTACGTTCTGAAACACTTTCCGGAGGATCCGTCCGTGGCCGTTTCCTACGATACGAGGATCCTGTCAAAAGAATTTGCGGATACCGCGGCGCAGATTCTGTCAGCCAACGGCATCCGGGTCTGGATGTATCCGGAGACGTCCCCCACGCCCATGCTGTCCTTCGCCGTCCGCCATTACAAGGCGTCGGCGGGGATCATGGTCACGGCCAGCCACAATCCTTCGATGTACAACGGATACAAGGCCTACAACGACGAGGGCTGTCAACTGACGTCGGAGGCCGCCGACGAAGTGCTGGAATGCATCCATCGTCTGGATCCCTTCAAAGACGTTCGGCGCAGCGGCGCGGGTGCGCCGATCACAATGATCGATCAGACTGTGGTCGACGAATACATCGAAGCGGTGCTCGGGGCCGGTGTTCCTACGGATTGCAAGGATCTGGAGGTGGTGTTCTCCCCTCTGAACGGCAGCGGGCTCAAACCGGTGCTGCGGATCCTGGAGGAGATCGGGGTCGGAAAAGTGCACGTGGTGGAAAGCCAGCGGGAGCCCGACGGGAATTTTCCCACCTGTTCCTACCCCAACCCGGAGAAAAAGGAAGCGCTGGCGGAAGGGCTTGCCCTGTGCCGCCGCCTGGAAACGCCGGATCTGCTCATGGCCACGGATCCCGACGGGGACCGCATCGGGATCGCCGTCTGCGCACCGGGTACCCAGTGGTGGGAGCCGGATCTGCTCACGGGGAACGAAGTGGGCTTGCTGCTTTTGGATTTCCTTTGCGCCAACAAGGAATTGCCCGAAGATCCCATCGTGATCAAAACCATCGTCACCAGCAATATGGTGCGGGAGATCTGCGGCCGATACGGACTGGAAATGCGGGAAGTGCTCACCGGCTTCAAGTACATCGGCGAGATCATCGGACAGCTGGAGCGGGACGGACAGGAAGACCGATATTTCTTCGGTTTTGAGGAAAGCTACGGATATCTGTCCGGATCCTACGTGCGCGACAAAGACGCCGTGAACGGAGCCATGCTCATCTGCCAGATGGCCGCGCACTACAAAGCCCGCGGCATGACGCTCACGGACAGGCTCAAAGAACTGTACGATCAATACGGATACTACGTGGATGACATCGCGGAGTTTGCCTTCGAAGGCTCGGCGGGCATGGCGGCCATGGCCGCCGTGCTGGGATCCCTGCGCAGGGATCCGCCCGAAGACTTTGCGGGCAGCCCGGTCGAAAGTTTCATCGATTATATGCATCACGATACGGGGCTGCCCCGGTCGGAGGTGCTCCGATACACCATGGCAAACGGCGCCGGTCTGATCGCCAGGCCTTCGGGCACCGAGCCGAAGCTGAAAGTGTACCTGTCGGCAAAGGAAAAGAGCAAAGAAGCCTCTCTGGCCGTGACGCAGAAAATGAAAGACGAGATATCGGACTATATCGGAAAGAACGACGCATGAACAACACCGTCATCGCCGTAGACCCCGGCGGGTCCTACCGGCTGTACCTGGCTGTTACCACGGAGATGGTGCAGGAGGCGAAAAACATACACAAGACGACGAATTTGGCGACTGCCGCACTGGGACGCGTCCTTACCGGAGCAGGTCTCATGGGGCTCATGCTCAAGGACGAAGACAGCACCTTGACGGTGCAGGTGAAAGGGGACGGCCCTGGGGTCGAGATCCTGGCCTCGGCGGACGGCCGGGGTCGGGTGAAAGGCTATATCGCCGACCCGGACGTGGAGCTTCCGCTCAAAGCCGACGGAAAGCTGGACGTGGGCGGGGCCGTGGGAAAAGGAACCCTGACCGTGATCAAGGATCTGAAGCTCAAGGAACCCTACCTGGGCCGTATCGACCTGGTGTCCGGGGAGATCGCCGAAGATCTGGCCCACTACTTTCTCCTGTCGGAGCAGCAGCCTTCTTCGGTGGCTCTGGGGGTTCGGATCGGACCGGATCTCAACGTACAGGCTGCCGGCGGCATGATCCTTCAGGTTTTGCCCGGCGCCCAAGAGGCCTGCCTGGATGCTCTGGAAGAACGCATCGCTGCCCTGGGCTCCCTGACGGAACACATCCCCCGGGTCCACAGCCCCGCAGAGCTCATGGACCGGATCCTGGGAGATCTGCCGCCGCCCTATCGTCCCCGGGTCCTGGAGGAGCGGAACATTCGCTGGCACTGCGGCTGCAGCGAAGAGCGCATGGAAAAAGCCCTGATCTCCATCGGTGAAAAAGATCTGGAACAGCTGATCCGGGAAGACGGAGGCGCCGAGATCGTCTGTCAGTTCTGTCTCGGGAAATATCAGTTTGATCGGAAAAAAATGGAAGCACTGCTCCGGGAGGCGCGTCATGAGTAAGAAAAGAATCGGTGTGATTTTCGGCGGAAAGTCCGGAGAGCACGAAGTGTCCCTGATGTCGGCCACATCGGTGATCCGGGCGATCGACCCGGAAAAGTTCGACGTGGTCATGCTGGGCATTACCAGACAGGGGCAGTGGCTGCTCTACGAAGGCCCCCTCGAGGCGCTGATCCCGGGAGAATGGCAGGCCAAAGCCGAAGAGGATCTGCGCAGGGATCCGGCCCGCTTCAGCCTCTGCATTTTGGGAAACGGCGCGAACACCCTGGTGAATCGTATCGATTTTGCCCTGCCCATCCTTCACGGGCCCAACGGCGAAGACGGGACCGTGCAAGGCCTGCTGGAACTGCTGGACATTCCCTACGGCGGCTGCGGCGTCCTGGGCGCTTCCACCTCCATGGACAAAGTGACGGCAAAAAAAGTTTTCGCCCACGAAGGGATCCGTCAAGCCCCCTATATTGCTCTGAACGCCAGGGATCTGAAACAGGGATGCGACCGGATCCTGGCGCAGACGGAAAAAGAACTGGGCTACCCGGTATTTGTCAAACCTTCGAATATGGGCTCTTCTGTGGGGATCACCAAGGTCTCCGCGCCCGATCAGCTGGCCGAGGCGCTGGACACTGCCGCGCGATACGACGACCGCCTCCTGATCGAACAGGGGATCCGCTGCAGGGAACTGGAAATCGCAGTCCTGGGCAACTACGAACTCACGCTGGGCTCCATCGGCGAAATCCTCCCGGCGGCGGACTATTACGACTACAAGTCGAAGTACTTCGACGCCGGCAGCAAGATCTGCATTCCGGCGGACATTCCTCCGGAGAAGAAAGAGGAGCTGCAGGACATGGCGGCACGGGCTTACCTGGCTCTGGGATGCCAAGGCTATGCCCGCATCGATTTCATGATGGACAGGGACACAGCGGAACTGTACCTCAACGAGATCAATTCGATTCCCGGATTCACCCACGCCAGCATGTTTCCGCTGCTGTGCATGGACATCGGGATGACCTACCCTGAAATCATTGAAAGGATCGTGGAATTGGGATATGAGAGATATCATGTTAAAAATAACGGGAAAGACCGTAACCCAGCACGATGAGCAGGAGCAGCACGACGATGTGGTGGAATTCATCACGGAAGGCAAGCTCTACAAGCGGGGAAAGACCACCTACGTCACCTATCTGGAGAGTGAACTCTCCGGATTGGAAGGGTGTCGCACGTCCCTGGCCATCTGCGAAAACAAGGTCAAAATGAAGCGGAGCGGCAAGCCCCTGGGCACCTCCACCGTGATCGAGTTCGAAAAAGGCAAGCGGTTCGAAGGGTATTACGATACCCCCTTCGGCGCTGTCGGCATGGAAGTGCTCACCAACAGCATCACGGATTATCTGCCCGACCCCGACGGGAAAGGCCGGCTGTCCATCGACTACAGCGTCAGCCTCCGGGGACTCACCGAATCCAGGAACAAACTCGATATCGAGATCATGTAGGAGCAGGGGAAATGTACAGGAGAAAAAACCAGAAACTGATCCGTATTGTCGCTTTTTTGGTAGCCGCAGCCATGCTGGTCATGACCGGCTTTTATATCTTTGCCATGACCGGCTGGTTTTCCGGCAGCCTGGAGCAGGGCGGATTTGTGGCACGGGCTGCGTCGGCAGATCCAAACGAGGAAGAACGGCTGGAAGAACTGGAGGCGTTTATCCGGGAGATCCGGCGCAACTACAAAGACGAGATCTCCACGGAGGTCTTGTTTGACGGCATCTACGAAGGGATCTTCGACGCGCTGGACGATCCCTGGAGTGTGTACTATCCGTCTCGGGAGACGGCCGAGCGGCTGATCGAGAGCATCACGGGGGACTACAGCGGTGTGGGCATCACCATGACCGAATCCGCGGGACGGGTCCTGATCACCACCGTCGTAGAGGACGGACCGGCGGATCGGAGCGGCGTCAAGAGCGGCGATACTATCGTGAAGGTCGACGGGATCGACACGGCGGCCATGCCCCTGGAGGACGTGTCCCTGCTGGTCCGCGGAGAAGAGGGGACCACGGTAACGCTCACGGTGGAGCGCGCCGGCGCATTCAAAGTCTTTACCATGGAGCGGGAAATGATTCGGACCGCCTCGGTTTTCTACGAAATGCGGGAAGACGGGATCGGGTATATCCGGATCTCCTCTTTTGACAGTAACACGGACAACGAATTTACCCTGGCCCGCTTGACTCTGTTGAACAAAGGCGCCCGGAGCCTGATCATCGATGTGCGCAACAACGGCGGCGGCCTTATGGCGCCGGCTTTGACCATCGCAGACCGGCTGGTCCCCTTTGCGGGAACGCTGGCCCACTACGAGAGGCAAGGGAAAATACTGGAGACGGTCTCATCTTCGGTCAACTATACCAAGAAGGTCCCCCTGGCAGTTCTCGTCAACGAAAATACGGCTTCGGCGGCGGAGTGCTTTGCCGGCGCCCTGCAGGACAATCACGTGGCTCAAATCATCGGACGCACCACCTACGGAAAAGGTGTGGCGCAGACGATTTCAGCCACGGCGGACGGCGCCGCCTACAAGCTTTCGATTTTCTACTTTCTGACCCCGAACCGGCGCCGCATCGACGGTGTGGGGATCGTGCCCGATCAGATCGTTCACGGGAGCGCCGGTCTTTCGGAGGAAGAGATCGTTCAACTTCGCGGCACGCTGGCCCCCATGGGGGAGAATGTCAAATACTTTGCCGGCCAGATGGGGCTGAACGTGTACGGCGCCCAGCAACGACTCCGCTATGTAGGCTACGAAGCGCCTCTGAGCGGGATCATGGACGAAGCGACGCTGGAGGCGGTCAAGAAATTTCAGGCCGACGAGAAGCTCTATCCCTACGGGGGACTGGATTTTACCACGATGAAAGCATTGGCGACAGCCTTCGAAGCCTACCTGTTCGGCGGCGACGAAGATCTGCAGCTGGAAGCAGCTGTGAATTGGCTGAATCAATAGGAGGAAAGAAGGCGTAAGATGTACGAAGAACTGAAGCAACAGGCAGCGGCGGCTGCAAATGAAATCATTCGGCGGGCAAAGCTGCAGCCGGGAGACATCCTGGTGGTGGGCTGCTCTTCCAGCGAGGTGATCGGGAAGAAAATCGGCTCGGATTCCAATGAGGATGTCGGGCGGGCGCTGTTCACCGGAATTTGGGAAGAGGCAAAAAAAGCCCGGTTATATGTCGCCGCACAGTGCTGTGAACATTTGAACCGGGCTTTGATCATGGAAGCGGCGGCCGCCGGGGCGTACGCCCTGCCCCCCGTGAACGTGGTGCCGCAAAAGAAAGCCGGCGGCTCTTTTGCGACGGCCGCCTACGCCGCCTTCGACCATCCGGTGGCTGTGGAGGAAATGCACTGCGCCAAAGCCGGTCTGGATATCGGCGACACCCTGATCGGCATGCACATGGACAAAGTCTGCGTGCCTGTACGTCTGTCCGCGCGCAAGCTGGGCGAAGCCAATCTGGTCGCCTGCCGCGTCCGCCCCAAGTTCATCGGCGGCGAACGGGCCCTCTACGACAAAGACCTGGGCTAGAAGGTCTCCCGCAGGGCAGCATCGGCGATGCGGGCGATGATGGCGGCAGTCTCACTGCGGGAGATGGTTTCTCCCGGATGGTAGGAATGATCTGTGTAGCCCGTGAGCACACCGGCCCGATAGAGGGCGAAGATTTGGTGGCTGTATGGTGTGGCTGCGGTCACGTCGGGCAGCGCGGCCACGGTGTTGATCTGCTCCAGGGCTTCGCCGGGTACGGCGGAAGCCAGGATGTAGGCCATTTCGCCCCGGGTGGCCGGACGGTCGTAGTCGGCGAAATCGCCGTCACGGAGGATGCCGTTGGCGATGGCGTAGTTCACGTATACGCTGTACCACACCGGACCCTGATAGAAGTCGCCGGATTCGCCGCGATAGATATTGTGAAGGCGGGCGGACATGGCGATCACTTCCGACAGTTTCACGTCACCCTCGGGCAGAAATTGTCCGCCGGAACTTCCTTTCATCAGGCCGGTGCGGACGACTTTCTCCACATAGGAATCGTACCAGGCTGTCTCGTTGTAGGGCATATCCAGGAACATGCCTTTTGTAAAAGGAATTTTTGACACAAAGTTGTGCAGGCCTTCCACTTCCACTTCCGGGAGCTCTTCGCGCCGGGCGTCCAGGATCAGTTCCCGCAGGCCGGGCCACGCGTAGGACGCCGCCGGATCCAGCGTTCCTTTTTCCAGGAAGTGCTCGATGGCGTCATCGTTCAGCGCCAGGACGAAAGGGAATCCGATGCCGGTGTACTGCAAGGCTTCGGCGGCCTGTGCCTGGGCTTCGGAATAGAAGACGAATCCTGTATTTCCCATGGAATAGGGCACGGTGATCACCGCGGTGTAGAGTCCCGGTCCTTCAAGGAAGTGGACCTCGGCGCTGTCAGGCGTAAAGACAGTCGTTCCGCCGTTGATGGGCAGGAATCCGTAGGAATACAGATCCTTCCACCCGACGATCTGCGTGGATCCGGTAAAAAGCCAGGCGCCGTAGCGGCGGATCCTGGCGCTCATGGCCGAATAGTAGCACTGATCGTCCCATTTGTCGTTGGGCAGATAGACCACCTGCACGGCGGCGTTGGCGGTTCCCTGAACGGTTTCCAGCACGGCTTCCACGCTGCCCAGATAGTTGGGAAGCGTGAGCGTCGCATCCAGCACGTCCGCCTGATTGGTGGGATCTCCGATTTTCAGCGTCTTTGTTTCGTAGCGGATAGTCCCCCCGGTCTCCGCAGCCAGTACTGTCATCCGGTTCCCCAAAACCAGCGTCAGTACCAGTAAGAGCAGCATCGTTTTCTTCATCATCTCTCTTCCTCCCGTTCGGGCCTGCGGCCCGTTCTTTGATTCCACCGGCACCCTACCCCAGATACAGGTTGTTGGTGGAAAATTCTGCTTCGCAGGTCGTGTCAATGGACAGGTCGTGGAAGATCTGGTCGTCCGCATCGCTCAGGATGGCGGTGCAGTGGGCCCGGCAGCCCGCCAGGTCCTTCAGTTTGTCCACGGCCATGGTCGCAATGGGGTTGACTGCGGCCGATATGGTCAAAGCCGACAGCACTTCCTCCACCGTCAGCGAAGATTTTTCTTTATTCAGGATATCCGTTTTCAAATGCTGCAGCGTGGCCAGCACATCCGGTGAGATGAGCAGCACGTCGTCGGGAATGCAACACAGCATCTTGATCGCATTCAGGAGCAATGCGGCCCCGGCTACCATGCGCCGGGAACTGCGGCCCGTCACCATGCGCCCATCGGGCAGTTCCAACGCCATGGCGATCAGGTTTTCGTAGCGGGGATCCGTTTTTCGTTTTCGCTCCGCGTATTCCAGGGCCGGGGTCACGACCCGGCGATCCTCGGGGGACAGACCCATCTCATCCATGAGCAGCTTGGCTCTGTCCAACCCGTCGGAGGGGATCAATCCTTTTTTGTAATCCACGCAGGCCAGAAGATATCGACGAATGATCTCCTGCTTGGCGGCCTCCCTGCAGACCTCGTCGTCTGTGATGCAGAAGCCCGCCCGGTTCACACCCATATCCGTGGGCGAATTGTACTCGGATGCTTCGCCGGTAATCTTCTCGATGATCCGCCTCAGGACGGGAAAGATCTCCAGGTCCCGGTTGTAGTTCACCGCCGTCTCGCCGTAGTGGTCCAGGTGGAAGGAGTCGATCATGTTCACGTCCTTCAGATCCACCGTAGCCGCCTCGTAGGCGATGTTCACCGGATGTTTCAGTGGCAGATTCCAGATGGGGAAAGTTTCGAATTTGGCATAACGGGCTTTGACGCCCCGGAGATTTTCGTGATAGAGCTGGGAAAGACAGGTGGCCAGCTTGCCGGATCCCGAACCGGGTCCGTTGACGACCACAAGAGGTTTGGTCACTTGGATAAAAGGATTTCTTCCGTATCCTTCTTGGCTGACGATGGTGTCCACGTCCGTGGGATACCCCTTGGTAAAGTTATGCTGATAGGTCCTGATGCCCCGGCGTTCCAGCTTGCTGATAAACGTATTGACTGCAGGCTTGTCCTCGTAGCGGGTGATCACCACGCTGTTGATGGCCAGTTCATAGCTTCGAAAGGTGTCGATCAGGCGCATCACTTCCAGATCGTAGGTGATGCCGAAATCCTGGCGGGTCTTGTTGGTGAGAATGTCTCCGGCGTAGATGCAGATGATGACTTCCGCGTGTTCCTTCATCTTTGCCAGCAGCTTGATTTTGGCATTCTCGTCGAATCCGGGAAGGACGCGCATGGCGTGTTTGTCGTGGACCAGCTTGCCGCCGAATTCCAGGTAGAGCCGCTCTACCTTCTTCTCGTTGATCCTTTCCAGGATATACTTGGATTGCTCTTCTAAATACTTCTCTGCGTCGAAGCCCGGTTGCATGGACTACCTTCTTTCTGTGGGTGAAATTTTGAGAACTATCGTACGCTTCAGTATATCAAAAGTGTATTCCACCCGCAACGGCTCCCGGGACTTTTCGCGGAAAGTTGTTCCGGCCGCTCCGTGCAAGATCCGGCCGTTCCGCGCAAAACCCGGCCGTTCCGCGCAAGATCCGGCCGTTCCGCGCAAGATCCGGCCGTTCCGTGCAAGACCCGGCTGCTCCGTGCAAGATCCGGCTGCTCCGTGCAAGACCCGGCCGCTCCGTGCAAGACCCGGCTGCTCCGTGCAAGACCCGGCCGCTCCGTGCAAAACCCGGCCGTTCCGTGCAAGATCCGGGAAAAGAAGTGCCGGGGGAACCCTATGGTTCCGTCCATGTTCCCCCGGCAAGGCGAAACGCATCGATTCGGAGCCAAACCGGCGAATCCGGTCGGACCCGGTGCAATTTCGCCCTAAAAACAGCGTCCGGGGAACCCTATGGTTCCGTCCATGTTCCCCCGGCAAGGCGAAACGCATCGATTCGGAGCCAAACCGGCGAATCCGGTCGGACCCAGTGCAAATCCCACCCGGAAAACAGCGCCCGGGGAACCATTTGGTTCCGTCCATGTTCCTCCGGCAAGGCGAAACGCATCGATTCGGAGCCAAACCGGCGAATCCGGTCGGACCCGGTGCAAATCCCACCCGGAAAACAGCGCCCGGGGAACCATTTGGTTCCTCCTAAACCCCATACTTAGTGCGACTTTGTGTTATCAGCTTAAATAATGAAAATAGAAGGAAGAATACTTGAATATGGTAAAATATACCTGTATAATAATGTCGCTTGGAGAATTCCTGGGGAAGAGCGCAGGAAGGAAGAAAAATGAGATATGACCGGATCGGAAGGCAAAGCCCTGTATCGTTTGCACGGCTTTGCCTCTGTATATTTTTGGCGGTCCTTCTTACGGCCGCAAGCGGGCTGGCATCGGTCTGCTTCGGAGCCGGAACCGGATTCAGCGACGTTCACACATGGCAGTGGCACGCAGAGGCCGTGGCACAGGCTCGGACCGAAGGGATCCTGGAGGGATATCCGGACGGGACCTTTCGTCCGGATCGGTTCGTCACCTGCGGAGAATTTCTGCGCATGTCGATCCCGGAAGCGCCGAAAACCTCCGCCGCCCACTGGGCCGACGGGTATTACAGAGAAGGGCTCCACCGAGAATTGTTTACGGTGCGGGACATCGGTGAAACCGCTCTGGATCGGCCGATTGCCCGGAAGCACATGGCACTGGTATATTCCCGGCTGATGGAAGAAAGTGAGGGAATACAAATCGCCCGCACCGAAGGAAGTGCGGTGCCATCGGCACCGTTTTCCGATGTGGCCGAAACATCTCCCTACGAATATCCGATCGCCGTAGTCGCCGCCGCCGGCCTGCTGGAAGGCTATCCCGACGGCAGCTTCCGCCCCAAAGGCTTCCTCACCCGGGCGGAAGCCGCCACCGCCTTCGTCCGCCTGCTGAAATTGCGGGACGAAGGCGCCTCCGGCAACACCCCACCCGCCGCCCCCGACGAAGTCGAGCCCGCCATCGCCGACCTGGCTGATCCGGTGTGCCTGGCCTATCTGGACGAGTTTCTCTCTTCGATCCGGTTCGAAGGCTCCGTCGGAAACTACAGTTATCGCTTCTCCGCGCCGGCCGTGGCGGAAGGGTATAAGAACTATATTGATATCAGTTTTTTCGACTCTTCTGGAAAACAAATACTCTCTGAACACAACCATTGGAGTCGAAATGCAGAAGCGCATACCATCAATGAGAAAATATTTTCGTTGAATTCATTGTCTCAATTGGGGATAGCACATATGGAAATTGGGATAACGAATTTATCTGATATGAATTGGTTGAACTACACTATTCGATGGGAAGGAAAAGCTTCGAGTAATTTGAGAATTCAATACAAAGAAAATCAAACGGAGACGGTTTATACAGAGCATTACCCGAATTTTCTCCCGGAAGTTTTTCTTTGGGATTAAGGTTAGGAGGATGTAATGATTCGTATAAGAACTTCATTATTCTTTCTCATAATTACAATTTCTATAATCATTGCTTTTAGTTCGTCTGGGATTTATGGGGCCGAAATCGAGAGGCCTATTGAGGAGGCAGATATTTCAGCCACCACATCATTGGATATGTGGCATTATAGCGGGGGTTATTGGAAGGTTGGAAATTATGGTTCCGACAAAATTACTGTAAGCGATAGCGAAATGAGAAATAGAGGATATGATGCTATTCTCGCTGGTGAAACAGCAGAATTTGAGATTCTACTGCCAAACGTTATCAGACAGAAGATTGCCGAAAAAAAACAAATTACATGCGCAGTATTTGGCCGCAGTACTTCTTTGGACAACCTCTTTGATACTGAATCGATCACCCTCGAAATGAACGACACGACTCTATTTTTCAGGGCGAAGCCAAAATTTAATTTGATCCACAGAATGGACTTGTCCTTCGCCGATTACGACCTCTCCCTCGCCAACGAGGTTCCCCTCATCGACAGGGAATACGGATACAATATTTATTCGCTGTTCGGGAACGGGGAGAGCGGAGCCCAGGCCGCAGGGCGGCTGAGCCGGTGGGATCCGGATGCGGTGGAGGACGGCTATGTGCATCCCTCCATGATCACCGGCTTGAACGGCGCGCTGGAAGGGGGGCACACCATCTATATCCGGGGCGGCGCCGTGAGCTCCGCGGGCTATCGGGTGGGAGACGGAACCTTTGCCGCCGGGGGAGCCGTAGGGCTCTCTTTTTCGTATCCTGTGCGGTTTCGCTTCTACGAAGTGGTGGAAGCGGAGGAACCGCCGGAAGAGCCGCCGGAAGAACCGCCCGAACCGGAGGAAGATGTGACGGTTTCCGCCCATCTGGACTTGCCGCCCCAAACCTACGAAGGGCATCGGGTCTATGCTGTGGATTCCTCTCTGTTCGAGATCGAGGGCGAAACCCTGTCGGCCCTTCGGGCCTACGGGGAGGATTTGGCGGACAATCGCTTTTCTTTGGCGGAAAACGGCATAGGCTCTCTTCGCCGGAAGAGTGCGATCCAGGCCGAAGCCGTGTTTTCCGAACCCGGCCATTTTCACGTGCAGCTGGACGTGGACACCCGCAGCGGTCACAGCGGCCGGGATGTGCAGCCGATTCAGGTGTTGGCCACGCCAGCTATCCGCCACACGCTGACCGGTGTGCAGAAGCAGAACCGCAAGCAGGTGCTTTCTTTGGCGGTGGCGCAGAATCCAGCTTATCCGTTGAGCGATTTGTGGGTGGAGCTGACGGATCCGGACACCGGGGAGACTCTGCGCCTGGAGCATCGCTTCGGAAGTTCGGCGAACACCTTGCAGAACGGGGCGCGAATCAAAACCCGTCCCCTGGTCGATACCGGCAGCACCGAAGAAACGGTCTGTGTGGAGTTGGCTTTTCTGACGAAAAATACCGACCCCTGCGATTTTGTCTACCGGGTGTTCGCCCGGGACACCAGGGGGCGCACCGACAGCGTGGAGGCAGTGTTTTCCGTCGCCCGTGACGAACCACCCCGAGCGGCCATCGACCTGCGGTCGACCTGGCTTCGTGAAAAAGGCAGCAACACCGCGCTCATCGATGCGGCGGATGCGAGCCTCACCGACGGAGATCAGCTGAGCCGTCAGTGGACCTATCGGTCACCGTCAATAGGCGATACACCGTTGGAAAATATGAACGGATATGGGGACCTGAGCTTCGGCAGCGGCGGACGGGTAGTCTTTCACAAGGAAGGGGTCGGCCCCTTCGACGTGGACCTGCAGGTGCGGGACGTCTGGACCGAGGAGACCTTGCCGGAATATATTTCCGAAGAGGATTACCTTACCGGCGCGGCGACGGCCTCTGCCCTGGTGGACAATGTGGCGCCGGTGGTGCGTCTGGAGCCGGTCCGAAACCGGGAACTGGAAGTGCTGCTCTTCGCGGAGGATCCGGATCGTCTGCAGGAAGCCGAGGCAGGAAGCGCGGAACTTCGATCTCTGCTCCTGGCCGAAGGGATCGACGCACGGATCACGACGGAGCAGGTCTCGCCCGACGACCCGCTGCAACCGGAAATCGGCAAGCTGGGAATCCTGGAAGCGCCCTATGGATTCCAGGGGACCTGGTCCGGGTTCTGGGAAGAAGGGTCTGTCACTTGCGACGAAGATCGAATTTACAAGGCCGAGGCGACCTGGGTGCCGGGCGTCACGGAGTATGACTGCTACCCGGAACAGCCTTACGTCCTCCGGGCCTTCGATATCCGAACGCTGTCTCCCTTGTGGACGTACAGCCTGTCCGCAGCCCATTTCCCCGTGGATATTGACCGAGCCCGGGAGGCTTATTTCGGCCACGACAGCCGGGGACGATTTCTCTACTGGGTGATCGACGGCAAATCCATCGTGCTGGACAAGAAGACCGGCGCCGAGCTCACGGTGCTGCCCTTTGCCCTGGGGCCCTGCAACAGCGTTGCCGCGGGGTCCATTTTCAGTTACAAAGCAGACGGCATTTACCGGATTTCCATGGCAAACGGGACTGTGGCGAAAATCGCCTCGGAGGAACTGTATGCGACGCCGGGATCCGTGCAGACTCTAAGCGGCCGGGATTCGTTTTTAGTCCGTCGGGGCGGCGAACTGCTGCGGGCCTTCTTTGATCCGGAGCGTCAGGAATTGGAAATGGTGCGCCTGCAGGAAACATCCGGCGACAGTCCGGCGGCACAGGTCTTTGCGGTGGGACAGGATGCGGAAGGGCTCCTGGTGACGAACACGGTGGAAGGAAATACGGCAAGATTGAGGGCCTTCGATCCGAAGGGCACATTGCTGTGGCAGCAGAGCGCGCCGGTCACCGAGGGCTTTTCCGATTGTGCGGTGCCCATTTATGACAGCAGCAGTCGGATCCATTACGTGGGGATCCGCAACAAATACCGGTCGTCTACGGCCAGAACGGTGGCGGCTACGGTGTACGGTCTGTATGACGGATACAGCGGAACGGCATCGGTGCGGAACACGCAGGGATATCCGGTGGAAGCCTCCCGGCTGTTGTTTGGCGTGGAGAAAGAAGACGGGAATGTGTGGGTGGGGCTGGGCGCCCAGTGGACCTACATTGCCGACAGCGGATTCAACAGCGGACCGGTCCACGGCATGCCCGAACGGACAGAAGTGCTGGGGTATGCCCCGGCGGCGGGGACCGCCGCCCCGGGCGCCCATGCAGACCTCTGCAGCGGTCTGAACCGCATCCTGGAATACGGCGTTCGCAGTCCCGGTCTGCTCCT
>LSQX01359762.1_pt1 | contig 36603 bp, 41 predicted proteins | sample 654561 | NCBI WGS metagenome assembly LSQX01 (sample SAMN04489861, study PRJNA283612) | anaerobic digester metagenome | isolation source: 4 biogas reactors fed with cattle manure at either 37C or 55C with and... | place: Denmark: Kongens Lyngby | collected 2014 | reverse complement strand
TATATGTCCGTCTGCCAAGCCATGACCGGTCATGGGGGCTGGCCTCTTACTATTATTATGACTCCTGATAAGAAACCCTTCTTTGCCGGGACTTATTTCCCCAACAAGAGCGCTCGCGGTATGCCCGGCTTGACAGATATCCTAACCCAAATCGCTGCCATGTGGCAGGAAAGAAGAAACAAGCTTAAAAAATCTGCCGAAGAAATAACCAAAGTCGTGAGCACCCATCTCTTTTCCCATGCCGGCGGTAAAGTTTCGGCAGCAGTGCTGGACAAAGCCTTCGCCTACTTTGAGGATAACTTTGACCCCCGTTATGGTGGGTTCGGTCCGGCACCCAAGTTCCCCACCCCTCACAACTTATCTTTTCTCCTCAGATACTGGAAAACATCCGGTAACAGTGCCGCCCTTCAAATGGTGGAAAAAACCCTGGATGCCATGTACCGCGGAGGTATCTGGGATCACATCGGCTTCGGCTTCGCTCGCTACTCCACTGACGAGAAATGGCTCGTTCCTCACTTTGAGAAGATGCTCTATGATAACGCTCTTTTAGCCATAGCTTATCTGGAGACATATCAAGCCACCGGTAACCGTAAATACGCTAAGACAGCCGCAGAGATCTTTACTTATGTGCTACGAGATATGACTGACCCCCAAGGAGGGTTTTATTCAGCAGAAGATGCCGATTCTGAAGGAGAAGAAGGCAAGTTCTATCTATGGACACCTGCAGAAGTAAACCAGGTCTTGGGCGACAACTTGGGCAGCCAATTCTGCCGTGACTTTGACATTACGGCCGGCGGCAATTTTGAAGGGCAATGCATCCCGAACCTAATTAAGACAGGATACGTGGAAGGTTATGAAGAAGCCCGAAAGAAACTCTTTAGCCAACGTAATGAAAGAGTACACCCCTTCAAAGATGACAAAATCCTCACCGCTTGGAACGGTTTGATGATTGCAGCCTTAGCGTACGGTGCACGAGTCTTGGGTAAAACCAAATACGCCAAAGCAGCAGAAAAAGCTGTCTCTTTTATCAATGCCAATCTGCGCCGAGATGATGGACGGCTCTTGGCCCGGCACAGAGACCAAGAAGCAGCTTATCTCGCCTATCTGGATGATTATGCCTTTCTGGTCTGGGGCTTAATTGAGCTGTACCAGGCCACTTTAAAGCATTACTACTTAAGGCATGCCCTGGACTTAACCAAGGACATGCTGAAATATTTCTGGGATGATACAGACGGGGGTTTTTATCTGTACGGTAACGATGCCGAAAAACTTATTGCCCGACCAAAAGAAATTTATGACGGGGCAACACCATCCGGTAATTCTGTCGCCGCCGTGAACCTCACAAGACTGGCCCGGTTAACAGGCGACCTCGAGTTAGAACAAAAACGCCGGCAACAGCTGAACGCATTTGGTGGCAGTGTGGCCAAATCACCCCCGGGACATGCTCATTTCTTAATGGCTGCATGGTTAGACCAAACAGCGCCCACAGATATTGTGCTTGTCGGCAACCCGAAGGCAGACGATACACTAAAGCTACTCTCTGTAATCAATAACAAGTTTACACCGGAAGCCGGGGTTACTCTTAAACCCCTAGAACGAAAAGAAGAGGACCCGGCTCAGACTGCCCTCGTTGCCCAGAACAAACAGAATATGGACGGAAAAGCCACAGCCTATGTCTGCAAAGCCTACTCCTGTCAGCAGCCAATCAATGATCCGCAAGAACTAGAAAAAATGCTGTGACGACCGTTTCAGGATTCCTTATCTGTTTAACTGATCAGCCTAACAAATATTCCCAGGTGTGTCTTCACACCTGGGAATATTTGCTGCCTTATCAGACCTTACTTTATCAGACCTTTGGCCCGGAGAAACTCGCGTGCTACCTTAGCCGCATCTTGTTGCTCCACGTCTACTTTAGCATTAAGGTCTATCATATCTACGTCAGTGATAATTCCGCCCAAGGGTTTGACCGCTTCTTCTATTTCGGGATACTTGTCGAGGAAATCCCGACGAGCAGCGGTAATGGAATAATAAGGCGGGTTAAATCCCTGGTCGTCTTCAAGCAAAACAAGATCCGTAGCTTTATTACGTCCGTCAGTGGAGTAAACTACTGCTGCATCTACTTCAGCATTTTTTAGTGCCCGGTACAACAGTCCCAGATCCATAGGAACTACCTTCTTGAACTTGAAATCATAGGTAGCACAGAGTTCCTTGTACCCCTGACCGGGGTAGTCGGGAAATGTCGGGTCGGTACCCAAGAGCATTTCTCCTGCCTGAGCCTTAAGATCGCTAATCTTCTTCAAATTGAGCTTTTCCGCCGTCTCTCGTCTCACTGCCATGGCCCAGATGTTATCGTAACCAAAGGCAGGAAATGTGTGGAGCCCAAAGTCTGTCAGCATGTGATCGTGAACGTATTGCCAGACTTTATCCGGATCGCGCCACTCCGGTGTGACTTTTTGCTGGAATGTGCCTAGAAACTGAGTTCCGGTGAATGTTAAGAAGAAATCTAGATCCCCTTTGACCGTGGCTTTTTGCGTTAGGAACTCACCGCCCAGATTCTTGATATGCTCCACCGGGTGATTAGTGCGTTCCTCAATCATGGCTTTAACCATTTCGGCCAGAATCTCAACTTCCGCGTAGCCCTGGGAACCAACACGTACCGGTGTCCCATCCCCCGGTTTGGCTGCTTGGGATTTCTCCAATTTGTCTGCGTTGTCTTCCGTTGACGGATTCTTGGTAGCACAACCACTAACAAGCACCGTGATGACCAAAAATAAGATTGCCGCTCTTAATATTTTTTGCGGCACTTTCGGCTCCCCCTTTTTTCTTACTGGCTTTTTTGTTGCAGAAGCCTTAATCCTTTCGGTGTAACCCAGTACTCCAACCATCCTAGCAAGCCATCAGCCAGCAACGCCAAGACAGCCGCCGGGATAGCACCTACCAGAACCAGATAGTCACGCATCATTTGCAAGCCGCGCACAATATAACAGCCCAGTCCTCCACCCCCGACCATGGCTGCCAAGGTAGCCGTCCCCACAGCCATAACAGCTGCCGTACGCACTCCAGTCATGATCACAGATATGGATAGCGGTAATTCCACCTTCCACAGTAGCTGAAAATCAGTCATACCCATACCGATGGCTGCTTCTTTTACATGCGGGTCAACATTCTTGATGCCAGCATGGGTGTTCTGCAAGATAGGTAGCAGCGAATAAAGGAATAGGGCCACTATGGCCGGTTTGTTACCAATGCCCAGTCCCAGCGGTATTAACAACGCTAACAAGGCCAGACTGGGAATCGTTTGCACAATATCTGCAAACGGAATGGCCAGGCGTTCCAGCAATGACCATCGCGTAGACATTACACCCAGAGGCACAGCCACGGCTACTGCACCTCCCACCGGTATTAGCACTAGTAGGATCATGTGATCCCTGATCGCCAACAGTATTTCGGACCAGTTCTCTATTAGATAGATCCACATCTGTTGCCAAACCATCAACATACATACATCCTCCTGCGGTCAACATGGTGTAACTACACTGCCGTCTCCGGAAAAGTCCGACCTTCTTACCGATTTCTTGCTGTTTATGGACGACCACGACGGTTGGAAACAGCTACTGCCCGTTCTCGTTGTCCTTTGGTAGCAATTTGAGCCGGGATCGACGAGCGCAATGCCCGGTGCACAAAGCTAGCGACGAACTTATCGGCAGGGTTAAAACAGATGCCTTCCGGTGTGTCGTCCTGCACCACCGCCCCTTCTTTCATAATGACGATGCGATCAGCCAGAAATAGGGCCTCGTTTAGATCATGGGTCACGAATATTATGGTCTTTTTAAGTCTTTGCCTTAGATTCTTCAGCTCTAATTGTAGCTGTTCCCGCATGATAGGATCCAGGGCCCCAAACGGCTCATCCATAAGAATCAGTTCCGGATCGGCCGCCAATGCCCTTAGGACCCCAATTCGCTGCTGCTGGCCACCTGACAACTGGGCTGGGTAGCGACCTCTAAAAGTAACCGGATCCATGCCCCCTAACTGTAACAGTTCGTCTACGCGTTGTTGTAGCTTTTTCTTAGGCCACCCTAACAGTTCCGGTACTAAGGCAATGTTTCCCGCTACAGTCAAGTGTGGAAGCAGCCCTACACTCTGAATTACATATCCAATCTTACGGCGTAGCTCTACCTTGCTCCAACTGCCGGCCGGCCGTTCAAACAGGTGAAGTTCACCGGACGTGGGCTCAATAAGACGGTTAACCATCTTTAGCGTGGTGGTTTTCCCGCAACCGGAAGGCCCAATTAAGACTAGGAATTCCCCAGCCGAAACAGTAAGACACAGATCACGAACAGCCACACTCCCATCGGCGTAGACCTTGCTAACATGTTTAAAAGTAACCAGCTAAGATCCCCCCAGTATTCAACTTACAATCGCCTTCATACTGATTTTTTGTATCTTTAGTATAGCTCCCTGTCACCGGCGGTCAAACCAGTATTTGACATCTAGCGTTGCTCGTACAGCACCAGCATTCATCTGCAGACGACAGCTTCTATTTGCTTATTGATTGCGCTGTTTACGCGCTGTTACAAGTTCAACCGTTACCGCCTTCCCTTCCACACCTGTCACCGAAAGCATGATTTTATTTTCAAATAAAAAAAGCCCGGCATTCCGGGCAATCTGATTATATATCAAGAAGGGGGTCTAGGATAGCATGTATACAGGATACCATGACTTTGTTAAGGCGCTGTAACAAGCTCGTTACGTCATGATTAAAAGGCATTTTGGATCAGTTCCGGCCTGACCGTACCACCCTCTATATTCAGCGCCAACACATCAAATCTACACGGAGTGCTTGTCCTCTGGCGCTGCAAGTAGAAAGAGGCTACAGTCCTAAGCTTTGCCTGCTTCGCAGTTGTTACCGCTTCTTGCGGACTACCATAGCGCCGACTGCGGCGTGTCTTTACTTCTACAAATACCAGCGTTTTGCCATCTTGGGCAATGAGATCGATTTCTCCTAACCGGCAGCGGAAGTTACGTTCGATGATTCGATAGCCGCAGCTTTCAAGGTAGTACACAGCAAAATCCTCGCCCAACCCCCCTACAGCCTTGTTGTTCATTGTTATTTCCCTGCCCCTTCTTGGGCTAAGCGCACCGGTCTGAAGCTGAGACGATGAAGGGCGCAGGGGCCCAGTTGGGCTAGAGCTGCTAAGTGCTCCGGTGTACCATACCCCTTGTGACGACAGAAACCGTATCCCGGATATGTTCGGTCCCATTTCACCATCAGCCGATCACGAACGACCTTGGCAACAATGGAGGCGGCAGCAATAGAAGCGCACTGTTCGTCACCGTGGACAATAGCGTCGAAAGAGCACGCGATACCTTCCAAGGCAACGGCATCCACCAAAACATGATCGGGTGCTATCTTCAGCTTGTTAACTGCCTGCTTCATGGCTGCGCGCGTGGCCTGAAGAATATTGTAACGATCTATGTACTCAACATCAGCCAAACCAATTCCTATACTTACGGCCACTGTCCGAATGGCTTTATACAGTTCTTCCCGCCGGACCTCCGTCAGTTGCTTCGATTCGCGCAAAGTAGGCAAGTAGCCACGACACTTTACGGCTGGCGGCAAGATTACCGCCGCTGCTACCACCGGCCCGGCTAACGGACCTCGCCCCGCCTCATCTACTCCCGCCACATTCATGAGGCCCATTTTTTGCAGCTTCTCTTCTATCAACCAAAGGTCTTCGGTCATAACTCGGTCTCCTTTTCCTGGGGTCGCTCTAGACTAATACGACCCAGTTTTCCTTGTTGAAATTCTCGTAACAACAACGCTGCCGCTCGCGCGGTATCCAATTTACCGCCGCTCAAATAGAGTCCGCGCCTTTGAGCGATCCCCGGCAAGATACTTGAGACATCACTGCTCTCTAAGTCATAGGTTGTCTCCAGAACCAGCGGAGCCTGCTCCTGTAACTGTTGTCCTAACCACAGAGATATTTCCTCCAGCGGCAGGATTTCGGCGCGAATAGCGCCTACGGCAGCTAATTTATACCCCGTCTCTTGGTCGCTGAACTTGGGCCACAGAATCCCGGGTGTGTCCAGAATTATCAGGTTTTCCCCCGCTCGTATCCACTGTTGGCTTCGAGTTACACCCGGTTTCGCACCTACTATAGCCCGGCGACGTCCCACCAACTTGTTAATTACAGCTGACTTACCCACGTTAGGAATGCCCGCCACTAACACTCGTAGATCGTTAAAAACAGCCGCTTGGCTGGCCAATTTCCGAATAGGTTGCAGCAGTTTCTGCCGCCGATCCAAGTGAGCGGAAAACGCTACTGCTTCTATCCCCTGACCGCGAACAGTCCGCAGCCATTCAGCAGTCACTGGCGGCGAGGCCAAGTCAGCCTTATTTAGTACCAGCAGATGCAATTTTCCGGCCAGGAGCTCGGCTAAGTCGGGATTGCGACTTGCTGCCGGCACGCGCGCGTCGGCAATTTCAAGCACAAAATCCACCTGGGGCAATCGCGCCTGTAACTCCCGCCTGGCTTTGGCCATATGGCCAGGAAACCATTGTACAGTCAAGGCTTCACCTCCCCGGGTAGATTTAAGGCCCTTACCCGGTGAAGCGGCCAATAGCGCAAGCTTGCTTTGCCAATAACGCTCTTTAGCGAAACCAGTCCCACTTCTTGATAGCGGCTGTCTTGGCTATTGTTGCGATTATCCCCCAAGACAAAGATTTTGCCCCTTGGTACCCGCACCGGTCCAAATTGTCCATAAGTAGGTTCCTTGATGTAAGGTTCTGACAGGGGCGTACCGTCTACCCACACCTTACCGTCACGTATTTCTACCGTCTCTCCGGCCACAGCAATGACTCGTTTTATGTAATCCTCTCGCGGTCTCCCCTGAGGGTGAAATACCACAATATTCCCCCGGAGCGGCTCCGTAAAGCGGAAGATGAACTTGTTGATCAGGAGTCGTTCACCGGAGTAGAGCGTAGGTTCCATCGAGGGGCCGGTAACAATAAAAGACTGCACCACAAAGGTGATAATAAACAGGGCCAATACAATGGCCAGCAACACGCTTTGTACGTACTCCCAGACAACCTTTTCTATTTTTCCCATAACCTGACCCCTCCACCTGCTCTTTCAACAACAAAAGCAGGGACTTCATCAGTCCCTAATTAGCCACGTCTTTCCTTGATACGAGCAGCCTTACCAGACAATTTCCGCAAATAGTAAAGCTTAGCCCGACGAACTTGACCCCGTCGTACCACTTCCACCTTGTCAACGCGCCGGCTGTGAACAGGAAATACCCTCTCTACCCCAACACCGTAGGACACCCTTCGGACAGTAAAAGTCTCCTGTGAGCCTTTCCCGCGGCGAGCAATAACCACGCCTTCAAAGATCTGAATTCGCTCGCGGTTCCCCTCTACCACTTTAACATGTACCCGCACCGTATCCCCCGGGGCAAACTGGGGAATATCGGTTCGAAGCTGTTCGTTTTCTAACGACTGTAGACGATTCATATCTTACTCTCCTCCCTTACCTGCCACAAATGCTCGCTCGAAGTTATATTTGAACTAAGTCCGATTCAAGCTCCCTAAACAGAACAGAACGTATTATACCACACCCAACCCATCAAAACAACTGGCTTCTGTCTCGCTCGCGCTCTCGCTCAATTTCGGCCAGCAGTTTAAGATCCTCTCGACCCAGTTCTGCTCGGACTAACAGATCCGGGCGCCGTGTTAGAGTTCTGGCCAGTGATTCACGTCGCCTCCACAGCCTGATTTCTTCGTGATTACCTGACAGAAGTACTGGCGGCACCCTTCGCCCCTCCCAGACCTCCGGCCTGGTATACTGAGGACACTCCAGTAAACCAGTGCTAAATGAGTCGTCTAAAGCTGCATCCTCGGCCCCCAAAGTCCCGGGGAGAAGACGTATGATGGCATCAGCCAGCACCAAGGCTGGAATCTCCCCCCCAGTGAGTACGAAATCCCCAATGGAAATTTCATCAGTAACCAGCGTCTCCCGAATTCGCTCGTCTACTCCTTCGTAATGGCCGCAGACTATGACCAGGTGATTTTCCTGGGCCAGCTCCCACGCTAACTGTTGGTCAAATACCTTTCCCTGGGGGCAAGTCAGAATAACTCTGGCTGTTTGGGCTGGGTCGGCAAATCGGATAGCACCTGCTATAGGATCGGCCTGCAACACCATGCCGCTACCCCCGCCAAAAGGGTAGTCATCCACTGAGCGGTGCTTATCACTGCTGAAATCCCTGATGTTGATAACCCTTATATTTACCAGGTCTTTTTCCTGGGCCCGTTTGATTATGCTTTCTTGAAACGGTCCCGTAAACATACCTGGAAACAGAGTCAGAATATCGAGCTCCATAGTTATTCTCTCCTTAGCGTAGCCCCGGTAACAAAAAGACTGTCATACAGCCGGCTTCCAGGTCTATTGCGCGCACCACTTCCTGGGTTGCCGGTAACAGTATTTCGGCACCCGCTTCCGACCGAACCACATAAACATCATTGGCCGGGAGCGGTAGAATCTCAGTCAGCACACCAAGGCGCTCGCCTTCAAGCGAATACACTTCCAGCCCCACCAGTTGAAAATAGAAGTAGTGTCCTTCCGGCAAAGTGACCGCCTGGTCGAGGGTTACGGCCAGCTCACACCCGGTTAGCCGGCTAGCCTCTTCCGGGCCATCTATTCCCTCCAAAGCAATGATAGCTTGATCACCTGCCAGTCGAGCCCCTCTCACGCCATACGATCCCGTAACTGCCTGGGCGGAAATTAAATAGACGCTCTTTAACCGGTAGACCCGCTGGGGGAAATCCGTCAGCAACATTACCTTTACCTCACCGCGCACACCATGCGGCGCCGTGATTACGCCTACCGTTATCAGATCTTCTCTATTCATGGCGCAACTCCACAATCTTGCCATTGGCAGTTACTATTTCCGCTCCGAAAATCCGGGCCACATCATCGCCTGGCTTAACCTTGACCCAACCTTCAACAGCTCCTTGAACCACTTCTTGGCCCTGCTCCCAGCCTTTGACTTCTGCCATTTTCTGTTTTAGACGCTCGCGCATCTCCAGTCGCTTTTCTTTTTCTTCCTCAATCTGTTGTCGCGTAGACGCTACTTGCTGAAGTCCCTGCCTTTCCGCATCCAGAAGAAGCCGCTTCCCTTGGAACTCTATCTGCTGCAACTCCAGTTCCAAACGTTGAAGAGTATTCTTTAAATCCTGGAGCATCTCTTCCTTGAGTGCAGGAGTGACCAATGCCTTTAGAGCAATCGTCCTTTTGATCAGCATGGCTTCACCCTCTGCCTTGATCAAGGATTTTCCATAATCTCTACCATTACTCGCCGGCTGCCTCGGGCCGAGGCTGATCGAACCACCGTACGGATAGCACGGGCAATTCTCCCTTGCCTACCGATGACTTTGCCCATGTCTTCAGATGCGACCTTAAGCTCCAACAGGAGCGTCGTATCCCCTTCCACCTCGTTCACAGTCACAGCATCAGGATTGCTGACCAACGCCTTGGCAATAATCTCCAGCAGCTCCCGCATGTAATAGCCCCCCCTTAGGCCTGCAAAGCTTCCTTGTCTTTGCTCTTTAAGGCTAGAAACTTGTCCCAGATTCCCATCTGTTTAAATAGCCGCATCACCGTTTCCGAAGGCTGTGCTCCCCGGGACAACCAGGTAAGAGCCTTCTCTTCATCTATATCGATGACCACCGGCTCGCGGGTGGGATTGTAATAACCAATAGTCTCAATAAAACGTCCATCCCGTGGCTTACGCGAATCGGCCACCACTAAGCGATAGCTGGGAGCCTTTTTCGCACCCATACGGCGTAACCGGATCTTAACCATGCACTCACCTCCTTTCCAAGAACCGTCTTTAATGTGGCAATGGTCCCCACATAGACGGCAGCTGGCCCTTCTTCTCCAAACGCCCAAATTGCTTCAGCAGCTTCTTCATGTCTGAAAACTGCTTTAGTAACCGGTTAATGTCTTGAACCGTGGTTCCACTGCCCCGCGCAATGCGCCGTTTTCTGCTATGATCAATCATTTCCGGTGAAATTCGTTCTTCTCTTGTCATGGACGAGATTATAGCATCTACTTTAACAAATTCTTTCTCATCAATCTTGAAACCCGGCATTTTCTTTAGTTTGCCAAAACCAGGTAGATGACCCAACAGTTGGTCCACCGGCCCCATTTTTCGGACTTCTTTCAGTTGGACACTGAAATCATCCAAAGTAAATTGAGCTTTACGCAACTTTTGCTCCAGCTCTCGAGCCTTCTCCTGGTCCATTGTTTCCTGGGCCTTTTCAATTAGCGTCAGTACATCGCCCATGCCCAGTATTCTCGTGGCCAGGCGCTGGGGATAGAACACCTGTAAGGCCTCGGCTCCTTCTCCTACACCGATGAATTTTATCGGAACCCCTGTAACCGCCCGTAAAGACAACGCCGCTCCGCCTCTGGCGTCTCCATCCAGCTTGGTCAGGATGCAACCGGTAAGACCCAACTTTTCTTGAAAAGCCCCGGCTGCAGTTACAGCGTCCTGACCGGTCATGGCATCCAACACCAACAAGGTTTCCGTTGGACGGACCGCATCTTTGATCTCCACCAGCTCAGTCATCATTTCCTCATCAATGTGCAAACGACCGGCGGTATCAATAAGTACTGTATCATAAGCTTCGCGCCGCGCCTTCTCTAAAGCTGCCCGAGAGATAGCCACCGGGTCTTGTTCCCCCAGGCTGAAAACCGGAACTTTTACTTTTTCCCCCAGTACCTGGAGCTGCTTGATGGCTGCCGGCCGATACACATCTGCTGCAACCAGCAGTGGCCGTCGACCTTCTTTGGCCAACACGCGAGCCAGCTTAGCCGCTGTGGTGGTCTTGCCGGCACCCTGCAGCCCCACTATCATATACACACTGAGCCCATCCGCAGCCCGTTCTAAGCCACTGGCCCCACTCCCTAACAGATCCGTCAGCTCTTCCTGAACAACCTTAACTACCTGTTGAGCCGGAGTAAGGCTAGACAGCACGTCTTGCCCAATGGCTTTCTCTTGCACTCGGCCGACGAAGTCTTTAACTACCCGGAAATTCACATCAGCCTCAAGAAGTGCCAACCGAACTTCTCTTAGTGCTGCTTTGACGTCGGCTTCACTCAGCCGGCCCTTACCGCTTAGTTTCTTTAGTGCGCCCTGGATCTTTTCCGCCAAACCCTCCAGCATTCAATCACCTTCCGGACCCATAGTCTCCAGCAAAGCCGCCATCTCGGCCATTATCGTCTTCTGTTCCGGGCTAAGACCGCTTCGGGCCAGTGCAGCCACCAGGTATCTTAGTCTTAGCCGCTGCTGCTCTTCCCTCTGATAGCTTTCCACCAGCCTTAAGCGTTCTTCGTAACCTCTAAGAGACGCCTCGGCCCGACTAAGAATGTCGTAGACCGCTTGTCGGCTAACGTTGAACTCGCTAGCGATCTCCCCCAGGGACAGATCTTCTCCGAAATAAAGTTCCATAAACCGCTGCTGCTTAGCGGTAAGAAGGGAGCCATAAAAGTCATACAGTAAAGCCATCTGAACCCTGGCTTCCATGCTCCCACCCCTGTTAAGTAAAACTACTTTACACCCTGAAACCAATTTTACCGATCAGGGGCTTTCCTGTCAAGCTCTTTCAGCGCCATCTTCCAACAGGGCAGCTACAAAGGCCTTCGGTTCGAAGTCTTCCAGGTCATCCAACTCCTCACCAATACCCAGCCAACGGATGGGAATACCCAGTTCCTTCTGGATAGCCACGGCGATACCGCCTTTGGCGGTCCCATCCAATTTGGCCAAGATAATGCCGGTAAGGGGAACCACTTCCTGAAACAACCGCGCTTGGCTCAGGGCATTTTGCCCCGTGGTGGCGTCCAGCACCAACAGCGTTTCTTGAGGAAGATCAGGGCGAGCCTTACCAAGAACACGGCGCACCTTAAGCAGTTCCTGCATCAAGTTCTTCTTGGTTTGCAAGCGGCCGGCCGTATCCAGAATAAGGACATCAGCCCGCCGAGCCAAGGCTGCTTGCACCGCATCGTAAGCCACGGCCGCCGGATCTGATCCCTCCTGATGAGCAATTAGGTCCGCGCCTACGCGGTTAGCCCACACCGTGAGCTGTTCGCTGGCCGCAGCCCGGAAAGTATCGCAAGCAGCCAGTATCACCCTCTTGCCTTCTTTACGATATCGACCAGCCAGTTTGGCAATACTGGTGGTCTTGCCTACACCGTTAACTCCTACTACCAAGATTGCCAGGGGAGAATTGACAGAAGTTGATCCCACCCCCGGCTCCACCTGCAAAATCTGCTCTAATTTGGCGGATAAAGCAGCTCTGATATCGGCCACAGACGCCACCCGTTCAGCCTTGACGGCCCGGATCAACTCTTCTGTGACTGCCACTCCGACATCAGCAGCCAATAAGATTTCTTCTAGCTCTTCCCATGTTTCTGCTTCAATACGCCCACCTTGGGGCAGCAAATTCTGAAGACGCTCGGCTATCGCTGTCCGCGTCTTGGTCAGACCGGTACTAAGTCGCAACCATAACTTCGACAACTTCCTGCCTCCCTTTCGCCACTAACCGGCTGCTTGTGTGAGATCCACCGATACCAGACTGCTTGTACCGCTTGGGGCCATGGTTAGGCCATACAAAGCCTGGGCTCGAATCATCGCCTGTCGTTTATGGGTGACAATAATAAATTGGGTTTCTGCTGCCAACTCTTCCAGATAAGAAAGAAATCTCTCGGCATTAGTCTCGTCCAAAGAGGCATCGATTTCATCTAACACACAAACTGAGCTCTGGCCGCAACGCAGCAGGGCAAACAAGAACGCAATGGCCGTCAGAGCGCGTTCTCCCCCGGATAGGGACATTAAGGGCTGCATCTTTTTGTCTGGAAGTTGAGCAAATATCTCCAGCCCGGCTTCATTGGGATCGTCGCTTGTGAGTCGAAGATCGGCTTGACCTCCTCGGAACAAGTGTTGGAATATATCCCGAAAATTATTTCTTAACAGTTCAAATGTCTTTAGCAACCGAGTGGCCACCGTTTGGTCGATGTCGCTGATGAGCTCCAGTAATGTTTCTCTGGCTGACTCCACATCTTGCGCCTGCGAGCTAAGAAACCCGTGGCGTTCGTTTATTTCGGCCAATGTCTGAGGAGCCTTCAGATTGACATCGCCTAAAGCGGTAATTTCGTCCTTCAGGCGCTCAATCTCAGCCTGGGCCTCAGATAGCTTCAGGTCCAGTGAAGGCAGGGAATAATTCGTCGGCACCACCTGGGTTTCGAACAGGTGTCGCTGGGCCCCTTCACGGTCTGCCTCCAGCCGACCCAGAGTGAGTTCCAAGGTATGCACCTTGCTACGTTGATTCTCCTCTGTTTTGAGCAACTGAAGTAGCTCCCGGTCATCATCCTGGAGACTGCAACGCAGTCCAGATAGGATTTCTCCTGTCTGTTGGACCTCGTCTGTAATTCGGGCTGATTTTGTGGTCAAAGCCAGCTGCCGGGTTTGCAGCTCCTGTTGCGCTTTCCTTCCCGCAGCAGCCAAGCTGTCGATTTCTTCCAGCTTTCTTCTCACCTCTGCCTGTTGCCGCTCAAGCTGCTCCAAAGACAGACGCTGCTCCTGACTTCGCAGTTTTAGCTGCTTTTCCTTCTCTTGACAGGCCACTAAATCCAAGCGCAGAGCCAGGGCTTCCTGCTGTATCCTTTCTATTTGTTCGGCCAGATCTTGTTGGTGTTTCTCTTCCTGGGTAGCCACTGCTTCCCACTGTTGCAGGTTTTTCTCCGCTATTTGCTCAGATTGAAGCCGTCGTTCTTTTTCTGCTAACAACTCTTGGAGCTTGGCAGTAAGAATCTTCTCTTCTTCTTCCCATACCACCCGGTTATGTCTGGTCTCAGCCAGTTGAGCCCCATACTCTTTCTTTTTACTTCTGGCCATTGTCAATTCGTCTTCCATCTGGCGCGCACGATCCATCATTTGCCCCAGCTCGCTCTCCAACCGCTGTCTGCGTTCGCCGGTAGCAGTCAGTATCTTTTGCCGCTCGGCCAGCTTAGATTCTTGTTGTGCTACTTTTTGCTTCAGTTCTCGCAGCTGTCGACCCAGAGATATCTGGGATGGCCGCCGCTTATTTAGGCTGCCGCCGGCCAAAGAACCTCTGGGATTAACAACATCTCCGGCCAAAGTCACCGTCTTGAGCTGAAAGCCACCCGCCTTGGCTATAGCCCTAGCTGCAGTCAAATCACGAGCCACTAACACCCGCCCCAGCAAGTATTTTATCGCCGGAGCCACAGCGGCCGGGAACTGCACTAGTTCATCAGCCCAACCTACCGCCCCCTTAAGCTTGACTAACTCTTGTTCTTGAACCGACCGGGTCCACGGTCGGATAGTATTCAGCGGTAAGAACGTTGCCCGACCGCCACCTGTAGAGCGAAGCCAATCGATAGCCGCAGCGGCCGCTTCGTCGCTGTCTGCCACTAAGAATTGCTGGGCGGTACCTAGAGCTGTCTCGATGGCGATTTCATATTCAGCCGGTACAACCATCAATTGTGCCACTGCACCGACTATACCCGGGCAGCGGGCGGTCAAGACCGACCGCGGTCCCTGGTAGTAGCTGCTAAAATTACGTTGCAGGCTCTGCAGTCCGGCTAGTTCAGCTTCAGAGCGTTCCAATGTACGACGAGCTGCATCGTACTCTCGCTGGGCCATCTTCTCTTGTTCAAAAACAACCGCTATTTGTCCTTCCAACTGTGCTCGCTTTGACTCCAAGGCTTCCCCTTGCTCGGTGAGCGTGGTTATTCTTTCGTCTTCTTTTGTCTGCAGCTGCACTACGGCCTCGGCCCGGGTACTGGCCTCTTCGGCCGCTGTCCAGGCCCGTCCTCTCCGTTCTTCAAGCACCTGCTGTTCACGAGCCAGGGACCTTAGGGCATTGCTGTGAGCAGACCGTTCGCTCAAACAATCAATAATGCGTTCCCGCCGTTGGCTGGTTCGACCTTGGATCTGGTTATGTTCCCGCTCTAACTCTTGAAGTTGCGTATTCAGTAGGGCCAGTGACTCTTCTTTCGTCGTCAGCACAGCTGCCAACTGGGCCAGTTCTTCTTGGCTTTGGGCCTGCTGCTGCCGTAACTCAGAGCAGCGGCCAGCTAGCTCCTGGCCCTGATTTAGCACCGCTTCTTGGCGTACCGCCCGCTCCCGGGCCTCTCCCAACAGAGAAGTCAACTGCTTTTCCAGTGCGACCAACTGCTGTTGCACCCGGTTCTCTCGGCTCTTTAAGTCTCCGAAGTAGATCTCGTGCGCCGCTATGTCGGCCCGTCTGCGCTCCAACTCCACTTCTAAAGTGGACCGCCGTTGACCAAGTTCCTGTGTCCGTTGTTGTTCCGGAACTAGCTTTTCCTGGACAGAGGCAATTCTCTCCTCTAGACGGCGAATTTCACTTAGGCCGACAAAGATCTGCAGTTCTCTTAAGCGATTACTCTTAGTCCGGTAAGCACCGGCTCGTCGAGCCTCTTCCACCAACGGCTCGCGTTGGCGCTCCAATTCAGCACAGACGTCTCTCAGGCGCACTAGATCTTGTTCCGTATGAGCCAACTTGTCTTCTGCTTCTTTCTTCCGGCGCCGCCACTTCCACGCACCGGTAGCCTGCTCAAGAAACATTCGTCGCTGCAGAGGGCTAAGATTGAGCACTTCATCAACTTTCCCTTGGCCGATAAAAGCATAGCCGTCTTTACCGATACCGGTGTCGGCAAACAGATCTTGAATATCGCGCAGCCGACAGGGCACACCGTTAAGCAAGAATTCACTGTTCCCGGATCGATATGCCCGCCGCATAACTGTAACCTCACTGTAAGGCAGTGGGAGAAGGCCGCTTTCGTTGTTAAATGTTAAGCCAACTTCAGCCAAACCGTGAGGGCGCCGAAAACCGGAGCCGTTGAAGATAATGTCTTCCAACCGCTCGCCCCGGAGCGAATGCAGGCTTTGTTCACCCAAAGCCCACCGAATGGCATCCACTACGTTACTCTTGCCACTGCCGTTGGGCCCTACAATAGCCGTAATCCCTGGTTCGAAGATAAACTCCAGCCGCTCGGCAAAAGACTTAAACCCTTGGACTGTCAGTCTTTCCAACCGCATGAACCGACCCCCTCGCCTGCATTGTAGCATAATTTAGTGAACACAAGAAGGCCCACCCCGAGGGGCAGGCCCAAGATTTGTTGGCAGTCGCCCTATGGCTCTTAACGTGAACCTACAATAAACTTGATCGCCGTCCTCTCTTCGCCATCAATGGTGATCTCGGCAAAAGCTGGCACACAAACCAGATCTAGACCGTTGGGGGCTACAAATCCGCGTGCAATGGCTACCGCTTTGACAGCCTGGTTGACCGCTCCCGCGCCCACCGCTTGCACCTCGGCTACTCCGTGTTCTCTGAGAACAGCTGCCAAAGCACCTGCCACCGATTTAGGATTAGATTGTGCTGATACTTTTAGTACTTCCACTTTTCTGCCTCCTTCAGTTCGATTGCTCATTCGCTCATTGGGCTTATAGTGTTTATTCGTGGTTTGGCGAAAAATTCCTGCTTTTTTGACGCAATATCAAGCTAAAAGCTAGTTTCTTTACTCTACGCTATTTCGACATCTTTCGCAACAGTTTACTGGCAGCTTCTTGTTCGGCATCCTTCTTACTAGTGCCGCTCCCTTGAGTTTGAAGAAAACCGTCCACATAGAGTCCGACCGTAAATTGTCTGGCATGGGCAGGTCCCTCGCTTTTTAGGAGCCGATACTCAATACTTACATTACCATGGGCCTGTAATTGTTCCTGAAGGGTGGTCTTATGATCGGTAACAAACTGGAATTCTCCCGACAAGTACGGCACCAATAGGCGGTTCACGAATAAGCGGGCTGCATCCAGGCCCGAACTCAGATACACAGCCCCGAGCAGGGCCTCCACAGCATCAGCCAGCAGAGCCGGTCGGTATCTACCGCCTTGTGCTTCTTCCCCTCTCCCTAAGCGTAACGCCTCCCCTAAGTCTAAGTGGTCGGCCAAGCGTGCTAAAGTAGGCTCACATACCAGCACCGCTCGGCGCCTAGTGAGTTCTCCCTCCGGTTCGGTTGGAAAAACGCTATACAAATACTCGCTTACGATCAGCTCCAGAACTGCATCGCCCAGGAACTCCAAGCGTTCATTAGCCTGCGTACCGTGTTCATGAGCATACGAGGAATGAGTCAGGGCAATAGCAGCCAGCTGAGGCTGTACCTTCAGACCCCAACTGCCAAGTACAGTCAGCAGGCGTTTCAAATCCGGCCAACTGTCAGTTGCTGCCATATCGTTTTACCACCAAGGCTGTATTATGTCCCCCAAATCCGAACGAATTGGCCAACACAGTATTTACTCGAGCCGGGCGGGGGTTATTAGGGACATAATCTAAATCACATTCCGGATCACGATACCGGTAATTGATGGTCGGGGGTAGCAAGTCTTCGTTGATAGCCCAGAGGCAGGCAATAAACTCCACCACACCGGCTGCACCAAGCAGGTGGCCGATCATGGACTTTGTTGAACTTACCGGGACCTGGTAAGCGTGTTCACCGAAGATGTGTTTGATAGCCTTGGTTTCGTAAAGGTCGTTGTATTCTGTAGAGGTACCGTGGGCGTTAATATAATCAATCTGCTCCGGCTGCACAGCGGCATCTAGAAGCGCCGCTTCCATGGCTCTGGCCGCTCCTTCCCCTTCCGGTGCCGGCGCAGTAATGTGATACGCGTCCAAAGTAGCACCATAGCCTATAAGTTCGCCATAAATCCTGGCCTGCCGCGCCTGGGCATGCTCCAGCTCCTCTAAGATAACTAACCCGGCCCCCTCACCCATGACAAAACCATCCCGTTTCCGGTCAAAAGGACGACACGCCTGCTCAGGCTCCTGGTTATGGGTGGATAAAGCTTTCATCGAACCGAAACCGGCCAAAGCTGCGGGCGTTATCGGGGCTTCGGCTCCCCCAGCCAAGACTAGATCGGCTTCGTCCCGTTGGATCATCCGCAGGGCCTGACCTAAAGCATCGGCTGATGAAGCGCAAGCGCTTACTGTTGTAAGGCTGGGGCCCTTAAGGCCGTACATAATTGAAATCTGTCCTGCAGCTATATTGGCAATGATCATGGGAATAAAAAACGGGCTGACCCGACCAGGACCACGTTGATCTAAAACTAACACCTGTTCGGCCAAAGTCTCAATACCGCCTACACCGGTCCCTAGAACCACCCCAATACGCTGGCTGTTTTCCTGCTCCAGTTTAAGATCGCTATCCAGCACAGCCTGTTGAGCAACAGCTACAGCATACTGGCAAAACCGATCCATCCGGCGGGCGTCTTTACGATCCATATAATCGGGGGCGTTAAAATCTTTCAGTTCGCCAGCCATTTGGCTAGTAAACGGTTCCGGCTCAAACCGAGTTATGCGGCTGATGCCGTTCTTGGCGGTCCTAAGTCCGGCAAAATACGCCTCTTTGCCAATTCCGATAGGAGTAACCGCGCCAATACCTGTTACAACAATTCTTCTGCCCACTACCTACACACTCCCAAGCAATATGATCATCCTGAGTGGTTTTATGAAAAGTCCCGTAGCAACCATACTACGGGAGCCTTCCTTAATCTGAGACCCATTAAGAGTTGGCCTTAATGTACTCTACTGCATCCCCGACAGTGACTATTTTCTCTGCATCTTCATCTGGAATCTCAATCCCAAAGTCTTCTTCAAGAGCCATCACCAGTTCCACGATGTCCAGCGAATCGGCCCCCAAATCATCCACAAACGAGGCTTCCATAGTTACAGTGTCCTCATCCACGCCAAGCTGATCCACAATGATCTCTTTTACCCGGTCAAAAAGAGCCACAGTATCTCACCCCCTTTCGGCGGCTTCATTGGGTTAAACCAGAAACCGAGCTACTATTCCTGCCGCTACATTCCAAGTCCTCCGTCGATAGCCAGTACCTGCCCGGTAATATACCCGGCTTCAGTGCTGCAGAAAAAAGCCACTGCCGCTGCCACATCTTCGGGCCCACCATAGCGCCCGGCCGGGATTTTACTCAAGTACATATGTTGGATGTCCGTCGGCAAAGAAGCCGTCATGTCGGTGGCAATAAATCCCGGCGCCACTGCATTTACTGTGATGCCTCTTGCGGCCACTTCTTGAGCTACCGATTTAGTCAGGCCGATGACACCGGCTTTAGCGGCCGCATAATTGGCCTGACCGGCGTTGCCGTGTATTCCGACCACGGAAGCAATATTCACAATCCGTCCACATTTCCGCCTAAGCATACCTTTTAGCACCGCCTGGGTGCAATAAAATACCCCGTCGAGATTAGTCGACATAACGTCTGCCCACGCTTCTTTCTTTAGTCTAAGCAATAAACCGTCCCGGGTGATACCGGCATTGTTCACCAGTATTCCGATGGGACCAAGTGCTTGTTCGGCCAGGGCAATAAATCTTTCCGTCTGTTCCGATCTAGAAACGTCCACTTGGATAGCGGCCGCCGTCCCACCGGCCTCAGCAATAGCAGTCACTACCGCTTGGGCCTGATCAGCATTCTTGGCATAGCCCACAACCACTGGAGCTCCCAGCCGCGCCAGTTTGATAGCAATGGCCTTACCGATTCCACGGGAACCGCCGGTAACTACAGCAGAACCTGGAATTATCTCCATTTTAACTAACCCCTTTCAGCTCCGCAAGGGTCTTTTCGAAGGAAGGAAGGTCATAGACGTTAAAACATAGTGCGGTCCGAGCTATGCGCTTTAAGAAGCCATTTAATACTCGGCCAGGGCCAACTTCAATAAAAGTGTGATACCCGTCAGCCAGCATTCTCCGAATGGAGTCCTCCCACCTGACCGGTGAGCTTACTTGTCGCACCAAGGATTCCCTTATGTCTTCTCCGGTAGTAACATAGTCCCCGGTAACATTGGCTACCACCGGAATCTCAGGAGCTTTGATCTCTACCTGGTCTAATATCGCGGCCAGCTTTTCCCCGGCCGGAGAGAGTAAACTCGAATGAAAGGGGCTGCTCACATCCAGTGGCACAAACCTGGCTCCTCTGGCTGTGGCCAAATTGCCGGCAGCAAGTACCGCCTCGGTATGCCCCGCAATAACAACTTGACCCGGACAATTATAGTTTGCCGGTTCAACTTGGCCATTCTCTTGCGCCAAGCGACAGATTTCGTCAACTTCTTCTGGAGCCAGGCCCAGTATCGCCCCCATGGTTCCTTCTCCAACCGGTACAGTTTCTTGCATCAAGCGGCCTCGCTCATGTACCAACCATACAGCCGTACGAAAACCAAAACTCCCAGCCACGGCTAGGGCTGAATACTCACCCAAACTCAACCCGGCAGCAACCCCCGGCCTGACGCCAGACTCTGCCAGCACCGCCCAACAGGCCAAACTTACAGCCGTAATAGCCGGTTGGGTGATTTGGGTCAAGATAAGTTGCTCTTCCGGACCATTAAAGCACAGGTCGCTGATAGAAAAACCCAAAGTTTCATCTGCAGCAGCAAATACTGCCCGAGCAGCGGAATAGTGGCCGGCCAGATCTCTTCCCATCCCTACGTACTGTGCCCCTTGCCCAGGGAACAACAAGGCTACGTGATCTCTGCTCATAATTCATACCTCCAACAGCCCTACGGTCTGCTTGTTAGCAGCCATACGCCGCCCCAGCCACTGCAATATGTCACCGGCCTCAGCCACAATACCAGTAATGATTTCATCCACAGGTAAAATCTCTTGGACTAAACCGGCCACCTGGCCACACATCACTGAACCATATTTTACATCTCCATCCTGTACTGCTGCCCGCAGCCGTCCTGTTCCCAACTGCTCCAGTTCTTGGCGACCGACCCCCTGCTGTTCCAAAAGCGCAAATTCTCGCGCCAGTTGGTTGTTCATTATCCGTACCGGATGTCCGATACTTGCTCCTGTAATTACAGTGGAACGGTCTTTTGCTTTTACAACTGCCTGTTTGTAGTTTTCATGTACTGTACACTCAACACTGGCTACAAACCTAGTTCCCATTTGGACCGCCTGGGCCCCCAGAGCCAACGCCGCTGCCAACCCCCGGCCGTCGGCAATGCCCCCGGCGGCAATCACCGGTACGCTCACCGCTGACACTACTTGAGGTAGCAGGGCCATGGTAGTTGTCTCCCCAATGTGACCCCCACATTCCATTCCCTCAGCAATAACAGCATCGGCACCGGCCCGAACTAAGCGTTTGGCCAAGGCCACCGCTGAGACCACCGGCAGCACTTTGATACCTTGGGCCTTAAAGCGCGGCAGATCTTTCCCCGGATTACCCGCCCCAGTAGTTACCACCGGCACCTTCTCTTCAATTACAACTTCCACAATTTCCTGCACTGACGGTGACAAATAGTATATATTAACACCAAACGGCTTGGAAGTCAGGCTCTTACAGGTTCTGATTTCCTTTCTTAGCAGTTCGCCGGGCATGCTTCCAGCTCCGATGATCCCCAAACCACCGGCGTTGGATACCGCCGCTGCCAGTTCGGCCGTGGCCACCCAAGCCATACCGCCCTGCAAAATCGGATACTCTATTCCCAGTAATTCGCATACTGCTGTGCGCACAACCTCGCCTCCTCGCTATCGGGTGCTATCCAAATTAGTACTGGCTCAAATACCGAGCATTCTTTAGTGGACGGCGTCTGGCCCCCATTTAATAACATTGGCTCCCCAGGTAAGACCCGCGCCGAACCCCACCAAAACCAGTACATCTCCGGGTTGGAATTGCCCGGCATCGGCTGCCTCGGCCAGAGCAACCGGAATGGAAGCCGAGGACATGTTGCCGTATCGATCCAAGTTGACCAGGATGCGTTCCCGCGAAATCCGCAGCCTTTTGGTAGCCGCGTCAATAATGCGCTGATTGGCCTGGTGCGGTATTAGATACGCAACTTCATCTAAGCACAGCCCAGCTCTATTCAAAGCCTCCAAGGTTGCATCAACCATGATGTGTACAGCAAATTTAAACACTTCTGGTCCATTCATGTGGGTATATTGCAACCCTTGTTCTAAGGCCCTGCAATCCAGCGGTTGCCGGGAGCCGCCGGCCGGTAGATATAAGTACTCACTACCACTGCCGTCAGAACCCAAATAAGTAGACAAAATACCCTCTTCGGCTCGGCCCGCCCCCAAAATCACTGCTGCTGCACCATCGCCGAACAACACACACGTATTGCGATCCTGCCAATTAGTGATGCGTGATAGAATATCCACCCCAACAACCAATACATAATCGTAGGTTCCGCCCCGAACGAACTCACGGCCTACGGACAACCCGTAAAGAAAACCGGTACAACCTGCCTCTAGGTCAAAGGCACCGGCAGTATTGGCCCCTAATCGGTGTTGCACCAAACAGGCAGTAGCGGGAAAAACCATATCAGGCGTTACTGTGGCCACTATAATCAAGCCCAGCTGCTGAGCACTTATCCGGGCCTTCTTTAAGGCTGCTTGGGCGGCCCTAAGCGCCAAATCAGAAGCCGCTTCCTCTGGACCGGCAACCCTTCGCTCTCGAATACCAGTACGTGTTCTGATCCACTCATCCGAGGTGTCAACTGTCTTTTCCAGGTCTTGGTTTGTTATTACCGTGGAGGGTAGGGCACTGCCCCAGCCTATTATTGACACGCCTCGTTTCCCGGTCATTTATTTTCCCTACTTCCTTCCGGTTCTTCTCGCATAAGATCCGCGATTTTTCCAGTCACATCTTGTGACAACGATTCCTGGGCTACACGAATGGCATTGAAAATAGCTCGAGCACGTGATGAGCCGTGACAGATTACAGTGGGGTGGTTTAGCCCTAGCAGCAGCGCTCCGCCGTATTCTTCGTAGTTCATACGCTTTTTTAAGTTTTGGAAGGCCGGCCGCGTCAGGTATGCACCCAGCTGAACACCCAACCCGCTTTGTTTGATTTCAGTCTTAAGCATATCCAGCAACGCTGTCGCTAATCCTTCTGCGAACTTTAATATTAGGTTGCCGCTAAAACCGTCGGTAACCACCACATCAGCAACCCCAGACAAAATATCGCGACTTTCAATATTACCGATAAAATTGAGTCCGGAAGCATTCAGTAGCTTATAGGCGTCCTGCAAAACCGCCGTTCCCTTCTCCGGTTCTGAACCGACATTAAGAAGAGCTACCTTGGGATGTTTCCAGCCCAGAACGCTCTGAACATAAAGACTGCCCATGTGGGCAAACTGCAGCAGATAACGGGGTTTAGCCTCAAGGTTGGCGCCACCGTCGATAAACATGCAATAGCCGCGGGTAGTGGGCATTGGGATAGCAATGCCAGGGCGATCTACCCCGGGTAATCGACCAAAATTGCGCAGGGAAAAAGCCATGGTGGCCCCAGTGTTACCCGCCGATACCAAGGCGCCTGCATCCCCATTTCTCACCAATGCCGCTGCCACTGCCAATGAGCTTTCCTTCTTGTGGCGTAGAGCATAGACCGGTTTATCGCTCATCTCTACCTGTTGCCACGCTGGAATCACCTCGACCCCAGGTGCTGGTAATCCCACTTCAGTTTCCAGTGCGGCTATCTGATCCGGATTACCCACCAGGATAATTCTCGCGCCTAAAGTTGCAGCTGCTTGTACCGCTCCTTTGACAATCTCCCGCGGTGCCCAGTCGCCGCCCATGGCGTCCACAGCTATTTTCATGGCTCGGTTGTCCCCCTCTCCTCGTCCAGAGACACCATGATGAATTTGGCTCGAAACACTTCTTGATTGCTTTCGTAGGTACGCACCGCCACAAAATACTTGTTCTGACGCCGACGGGTCACTTCTGCCTGGGCAAACAGTCTCTGGCCAACACGAACCGGCTGCTTATACTTGATGTTGGCTACACCGGTCAAAGCAGCTTCAGCATCAATAACCGCCAGAGCTAGTGATTCGGCCTGAGCAAACATGAAATGACCGCGGACGACTTTGGACTTTTCGAACACCATGTCGGCTGTAGTCTCCAGAACTGACAGCGCCCGTACCCCACGTTCCAGATCATACAGATCGCCGACAATCTCTCGACCTTTAAGTGACCTGAGTTTCCGGTAAGCCCCTTCAGCCACTCGCCTGGTACGTGTGCGTACCTCAGGAATACCTAGTTGCATCCGGTCCAAACGCACAGTTTGAGTGCTCACTTGAAAACGAGAGGCCAACATCTCATCAGTAACAAACGGGTTTTCCGCTATGGCTTGCCGCAGTGCATCCAGGCGCTCTGGTTTAGTAAGCTGGCTGTCCGCCACTCTTATCACCTACCTTTATTACCTGGTGATATATGTAGGTAGTATTAAATTAAAGTATATCGGTTTAATCATCCCTATGCAAGCCACAATTAACCGAAAATAACAAGAAGAGGTAGTTCCTCAGCTCAGAGAAACCACCTCTTCGTGTTTATTGCGCTTAGTCAGCTTTTTTCTTCTTCACCACTTGTTTCCCGTCATAATACCCACATGAAGAGCAGATCCGGTGCGGCATGGTATGCTCGTGGCACTGGGGGCACTCGATCAAGCCCGGCAGGGTCAACTTCCATTTGGCCCGCCGCCGGCGAGTACGGCTTCGGGACATCTTTTGCTTAGGTACAGCCATGTGTGCACCCCCTCTTTGTTAAATCTTGTTGATGAAATCACGTAAGACGGCCAGCCGCGGGTCTACCCGGTCTTGCTTGCAGGTGCACAACTTAAGATTAAGGTTCTGCCCACACTGGGGGCATAATCCCTGACAATCCGGGTTGCAAAGAGACTTCATTGGCAAAGACAAAAGTATGGTCTCTTCAACATCTGGGGTCACATCAATGATATCTCCGCTAATGGGCCGCACTTCCAGGTTGTCATCCGGCGAAGTCGTATCCATCTTGTGTTCTGTATAGCCGACAGCAAATGGCAGCTCCAGGGCAAGTTTGACCGGTTCCAGACAACGGCTGCAGGCCATAACCACCGTCGTGGTTACTTGGCCTCGGGCCAAGTACAATTCCCCTGTATTGGTAAGTTCCAGTTCCACTGTTACCGGTTGATCAAAACAGATTTCCTCGCCTGCCCACTCAAACGGCGGCCAGCTGGCGGAAACCGTAACCTTAAAACTAGCACCCACATTGTACCGGATGGAGCTAATGTCCACCTCCACGTGTCTCACCTGCTTAACGTCTGTATTATACTTTGCCCTGCTATACCTGTCAATTCATCTCTTGGCCATCAGTTCAGCCGTGTCTTGGGCAATCATCAGCTCTTCGTTGGTGGGAATAACCAAGATGTGCACCTTAGCATCAGCTGTGCTCACATCTACTTCCTTCCCTCTGGTCCTGTTCTTCTCCGGATCCATTATTGCTCCTAAGAACTCCAACCCTTGGCAAATCTGAGACCGAATGGTGATGCTGTTCTCACCAATACCAGCTGTAAACACAATGGCATCTAAGCCACCCATGGCAGCAGCGTAAGCACCGATGTACTTGCGGGTAAGATAGCAGAGCATATTCAGAGCTAATTGAGCCCGCTTGTTACCTGCATTGGAGGCCTGCTCAATGTCGCGCGCATCGGACGAAACACCCGAAATCCCAAGCAGGCCACTTTGCTTGTAAAGAATGTCGTTCATTTCCCGAGGGGAAAGATCCGTTTGCTCCATCAGATAGGGAATTACCGCCGGATCTACATCGCCGCAGCGGGTTCCCATGATAGTCCCTGAAATTGTACCGAAACCCAGGGAGGTATCCACCGACACACCGCCCTTAACCGCGGTAATACTGGAACCATTGCCCAAATGGCAGGTTACCAGTTTCAGCTCCTCCAGTGGACGCCCCAACATTTTTGCTGCCCGGCGGGACACATACTTATGCGATGTCCCATGAAAACCATAACGGCGAACGCCATATTGTTCATAATACTCATAAGGCAAACCATAGATATGGGCTTCTGGCGGCGTGGTCTGATGAAAAGCGGTGTCGAACACCGCTACCTGGGGCACCCCCGGCAACAATGCCTGGCAAGCTTCAATACCAATGATGTTAGCCGGATTATGAAGAGGTGCCAGGCCAGCACAAGCATGTAGGGTCTCCATAACCTCAGCGTTGATGATTACTGAGTCAGCGAACTTCTCACCGCCGTGAACAACTCGGTGCCCCACAGCTGAAATCTCATCCAGACTGGCTAAAGCACCGTGGTCAGGGCTAAGTAATGCATCCACCACCAGTTTGATCCCGACTTTATGATCAGGAATTTCTGTCTCCGTTTGTATTTGGTGCGCGTTTGTCTGGTGGGTAATCAGCGAACCCTCAATGCCAATCCGCTCTACCAGCCCCTTGGCCATTACCAGCTCGCCGTCTGTATCTATGAGCTGGTATTTTAACGAAGAACTACCGCAGTTTATAACTAGAATCTTCACCAAGTCACACCCTTTCCACTAAGCGCCTTGTAAAGCGGTAATGGCAATCACGTTGACAATGTCTTCTACGCTGGAGCCGCGGGACATATCATTCACCGGCAAGGCCATCCCCTGCGAAACAGGACCGATGGCTTCGGCGTTCGCTAACCGTTGCACCAACTTATAGCCTATGTTGGCTGACTGCAAATCAGGAAATACCAGTACATTGGCCCTTCCGGCAACAGGGCTGCTCGGTGCTTTTTTCCGACCCACGTCCGGTACTATCGCCGCATCCAGTTGTAGCTCGCCATCTAACATTAACTCCGGTGCCATTTTTTGCGCTATCTTTGTGGCTTGCACTACTTTATCCACTAGTTCGTGCTGAGCACTGCCCTTAGTAGAGAAAGAAAGCATTGCCACCCGTGGCTCCAGACCCGCCAGCACCTTACCCGTTCGGGCCGACGCTACAGCGATAGCCGCCAGTTGCTCGGCATCGGGATTAGGATTTAAAGCACAGTCCGCCATAATAAAAACGCCGTCTTCACCTAACGAGCAATCGGGAACCACCATAATAAAAGCACTGGACACCAGTGGTATACCAGGCGCCGTCTTAATCACCCGCAGAGCCGGTCTAAAAGTATCAGCGGTGGTGCTGGCTATGCCACCCACATAACCGTCAGCATCTCCGCTCTTTACCATCATGGTGGCATAGTACATCGGATTACGCACTAAAACTTTGGCATCTTCCAGACTGAGACCTTTTTTCTTCCGTAACTCATGCAACGCGGCCGCGTAGCTGTCAGCCTGTTCTGCCTGTTCAGGGTCGATAATCTCAACCCCGGCGTCGCCGGTCTTTTCCAGTAACTCCTCCACCTGCGCTTTCTTGCCCAGTACGATCGGGCGGGCTAAACCTTTTTCTTTAGCAATAGCGGCAGCTCTGACCACCCGTTCATCGATGCCCTCGGGAAGCACTATTGTCTTTCCGAGACGACGCGCTCCTTGATGAATCCGTTCAATTACATTCATCATCTTGCCTGGCTATCCTAGTCCTGGCCCCCCAGGACCGGCCCCCCTGCCAGTTCCGCTCCTTTCATGCTAGAGTTATCCTGCTTGGCAGGTCTTCAGCTTGGGAGGCTGCTTTGACCGCTGGCTCTTGTTGCTAGTCTGAGCCAGCAGAGAAAAAATATGTTTAGTGTACATTGTTTCCATTTCGACGTCGCCTGTTAATTTCCTGCTTAACAATCTTTTGTCCCGCTCTATACAAAGCAAAATAATAGCTGCAGGTGGCCAGGACCCGCCTTAGGGCCAAAGCCAAACCTGCAGCTTAGTCTGCCGCTTGAACTCTAGCTACTGTCCAGCCGCTTTCTTAACCATGGCCTGATGGTCCGGGCAGGTGCGGCCGGAGCCATGGGTTCGGCTGCCAAGAAAATGGATACAAAAATGGCCAGGGAAATTGTTACCGGACACTTTACTTCCGCCATGCGGGTAACCGTTTATGGATGCTGCCACCCAGCCGCTGCCATAATCTACAACTACCGCCCGGCGCCCCCAACTCCAAACAGGGTACAGCTGGCGCAATACATTGGTGTCAGCAGCCGTCCTCGGCTCGACATCGGCATGGTTATAGCCCCCGCGGCGGCGAACCGTAAAGCTAAGACCTGTCTCCACATCTGTAATCTCAGCCTCCCCCTCGGACTGAAACTGACAGTTCACTTCTGACCAATTCACTAACCGCCCTACAATCCCACGCCCACCGCCGCGCGAGATTTGTTCCGGTGCTCTCAGGGGTAACGCCGGCATCATAAGTCTTAGACCAGCCTGCAAGCTGTCCGGTTCTACATCCGGGTTTGCTTCTTGCCAAGCTGCCTCCGTGGTGCCAAAGCGCTGCGCCAAGACAGCGAAAGTATCATCAGCCCTTACAATGTAGGGCCTTTCCGTTAGAACTGTCCACGTAGCCGGACCCACTACCGCATCCACGGTAAGTCCCGCTCCCTGCTGAAAAAGGCATACCCCCTCTTCGGTGTGGGGACCGAAGTTGCCATCAGCCACATCAGTAAACAGCCCCTGTGACCTTAGTAATTCTTGCAGAACCCTGACCACTTCTCCTCGATCACCTATTCTCAGCACTGTCGGTGCAGCCAAAGCTGCTGCACTAACCAGAAGTACGGTACACAACACAACCAGCAACATCAAGGCAATCCGCAACCGTTGCACGATAAAAATCCCCTTTCCGGGTAACTGCAACCACCGACAGTTTCAATAAGTTGTATATTCGACCACAACTTAGAAAGTCCTGCTTTTTATGCCTCGTTTTTCCTATCTCGGATCAACTCATTAATCAGGGGCAACGCCTCCCAGGCAGCGTCGCGGCCACGCTGGATCAGCTCTGGCGCTTTGTCCAACTGGATAGCGGAAAAGTCGCCCACATCCGGACGGATAAAAATATCGGCCTTGGTGGTCCTTAGCCGCACAATGACTTCTTGCATAATGTCAATCGCCTGCATGGTCACTTCAGCTGCACTACGAAAGCGCCCGGTCCGGAGGCTGGGACCCACATCCACCCCCACCATATATGCTGCACCCATTTCCTGCAAAACTCTTATGGGCACCCTATCTACCAGGCCTCCGTCCACCAGCAGTCGACTGGCACAGCGCACCGGAACAAAAACCCCAGGGATCGCACAACTGGCTACTACGGCCGTTACCACCGAACCTTCACGAAAAACAACTTCCTCTCCGGTAGTTAGATCAGTGGCAACAGCTGCAAAAGGCAACTTCAGATCAGCGAAAGTCTTCCCCTGGAGAAATACATTTAGCACCTCGCGCAGTTTTTCCCCCTGCACAACTCCGCCTTTCCCTGGGAAAACACCGAAGTCAACTATGTTTTTTAGTCTTATGGAACAGGCCACCTGTTCTAATCTATGTAGGTCTACCCCGGCAGCAAACAGAGCTCCGATTAAAGAGCCGACACTGGCACCAGCCACATACTGGGCCTTAATTCCCTCCGATTCTAGCACCTGAAGCACACCTATGTGGGCTAGTCCCCTGGCCGCTCCAGCACCCAAGGCGATACCGATGCCCGGTTTGTCCATAGGTTGTCGTCCCCCTTTTAATCTGTAATGATACTATACGCCAAACCTACCCCAAAGGACAATACTGACTTGTACCTTCCGATCCCGGTCTGTTCATGATATTATCTGTTATGAAAACGATATTTACCACATATCATTCCCGCAATCATCAGTCCCCAAATCAGATTTCAGATGAAGAAGGTGTATCATTGAGTAAACCCGCGTTAGGGATACTTGTTTGTCTTCTGTTAATCATCGCTGCAACGCTACTGTTTACCTTTTCCTCAACCGGTGTCAGCAGTCACCTGCCAGTCAAGAATGAGTCCGGCGCTGGCTTGTCGTCTGCAAGCATCCCTGTCGTAACTGTGGAGACTGTTGTAATCGATCACGACCAAGACAAAGACGGTATCCTCGATCTAGAAGACATGGTACAAGGAGCTCGGGCTTACGTCAACACCAAACCCCGCTACAAAGACGCTTATTATGCCGGTGGATACCCACCGCCAAAGGAAGGCGTTTGTACCGATGTGATTTGGCAGGCCTTTCAGGCCGCTGGCTATGACCTGAAAACAATGCTGGACGAAGACATCAAGAATAACCCCTTGTCTTATCCTCGCGTAGCCGGTCAGCCCGATCCCAATATCGACTTTCGCCGCGTGCAAAATCTTCATGCTTTTTTTAAACGTCAGGCCACCGAACTCACCTTGGAAGTAAAACCCGGCGACCCCGAGAACCTCAAGGAATGGCAAGGAGGTGACATTGTCATCTTCGGACATCGGGTAGAACACATCGCTGTTGTCTCTGACCGGCGCCGACCCGACGGAGTCCCCCTGCTCCTACATAACGCCGGGCCCTATGCCACAGAAGCCGATACACTGCTACGCTGGTCGTCCCCTATTATCGGACATTATCGCTATCCCAAGTAGCATCTAGGCATTGGAGCACCTCTTTATAGTTGTGTGCTCTTCACAGTCTTCGCTTTCACTCTACCTTTTCCTCCTGGCCCAATCAGATAGCGAGATGGCTTCTTCCGGTCACCTGGCTGTAACCGATGGCATATTGCTCTCTTTTGGCCAATATAATCTAGCAGAAAGCCGCAGCCGAAAGGGGCCAATGATATGCGACTTCCGCGACGTCGTCGGCTAAGAAATTATCTAGTAACGTACCTGGGAGCTGCTGTGGCCGTTTGGTTGACTCTGGCCATGGTGCGCTATCCGGACAAAGCATTTGAGGCCGCTGTAAACGGCCTCTCAGTTTGGTTTGAGATTGTTTTCCCAGCCTTGTTACCTTTTTTTATCGGATCTGAAATCTTAATGGGTCTAGGTGTGGTCCATTTCATGGGAGTGCTGCTGGAACCATTTATGCGTCCCTTGTTTAATGTACCTGGAGCCGGTTCTTTTGTACTGGCCATGGGGTTAGCTTCCGGCTACCCTATCGGCGCCGTGCTAACGGCCAAGCTTCGCCGGCAAAACTTATGTACCCAAGTTGAAGCTGAACGGCTGGTAAGCTTCACCAATACAGCCGATCCCTTGTTCATGATCGGCGCCGTAGGTGTCGGCATGTTCGGTCTGGTGGAAGCCGGAAATATTATCACCATAACCCATTATCTCGCCACCATTGTATTGGGATTGGTGTTACGTTTTTACGCTCCTCGGGGTAAGACCAGTCCGGCCCTAAACAGCGGCCACGGGAATATGTTTATCCGGGCTTTAAAAGCGCTGTATAGAGCCCGCGTAGAGGACGGCCGTCCATTTGGGCGCTTGCTGGGCGATGCCATCCGGCAATCAGTTAACACCTTGCTCACCGTTGGCGGTTTTATCATTCTTTTTTCCGTTATGATTGAAATGGCCACTGCTATGGGGCTCACATCTTTCTTAGCCTCGCTCTGCGGACGCCTGCTAGCTGCTTTGGGCCTCAGTCAGGGTCTGGCCCCATCCCTAATCAGCGGCTTGTTCGAAGTCACCATCGGTACCGACTGTGCCGCCAAAGCAGTGGATACCGCCAATAACTTACTTCCCCTAAGTGAACGTATCACCGTGGCCACAGCTATCATCGGTTGGAGCGGACTTTCCGTTCACTTTCAGGTGGCGGCCATGGTAAATGAGACTGACATTCGTATGTTTCCCTACATTCTAGCCCGTATCTTGCACGCAGCCATCTCCGGCCTGGTAGCCTATTTTCTCCTCCCAAGTTTGATCAGTACCGTTTATCCCTTAACAGTACCGGCTTTTGCCGCCGGTAGTCAGGCTGCGGTACTGGCCTATTGGCGTTGGCGCTTGCTGCATTGGGGGATCTATCCTCTGCTTCTGCTTCTTGGTCTAGGCCTGATAAATTCTGTCCTTACCAGTGTGCGCCCAGGCAATTGGCCGTTTTTCTTCCAGCGTCGTCAGTAACTATGATTCCTTAGACTTTAATACCTCACGCCCCTGTTGAATGCTAGTTAAAGCCGCCGTTAGATACTCTTCCAGCCGTCCCAGCACCCCCTCGGCATATTCGTTAGCCCCGGCTCGGATCTCGCGGGCGGTCTTCTGGGCCTGGGCCAGGAGTTCCTGGGCCTTTTCCTCCGCCTCCTTGCTGATCTCATGCTCGTCTACTAATTGACTTGCATAGGTCTTAGTTTGCTCGGTAATTTTTCTCGCTTCTTCTTCAGCTTCCTTGAGATAACGATGACGTTCTTTGGTCAGCCAGCGCGCCTGCTGAATATCGTCGGGTAGACTCTGCCGTAAATGCTCTACGAACTCGATCAATTCATCTTCGCCCATGACTAATCTTCCTGTAAATGGGATCCGCGGCGCTTGTTCCAACATTTGCTCGAACTGATCCAGTAAATCAAAGATATCCATGTGGTTTCCCCTCCTCCAATGTCACCAATCACCTGCTGTCCTGATATCGACGGCGCAGTCTCTCGGCCACCAGCGGCGGTACCAAATCTCTGACACAGCCACCGTAACTGGCAATTTCCTTTACAATACTAGAGCTGAGAAAACTATATTCGGAGTTGGTCATCATGAACATGGTCTCGATATTCTCGTTTAATTTCTTAATGGCCATGGCCAATTGGAATTCATAGTCAAAATCGGAAATAGCACGCAGGCCCCGGATCACAATATCAGCTTGCCGTTGCTCAACGTAGTGAGCCAGGAGGCAGTCAAAACTGTCGGTTTCTACGTTAGGTAGATCGGCCGTCACCGCCTTTAGTATCTCCACCCGTTCTGCGATAGAAAACAGCGGTTTCTTAGCAGCCTGTCTACCCACTGCCACAATGAGGCGATCAAACAGGCGGGAAGCACGGTGAATTATGTCCAGATGGCCGTTGGTAATCGGGTCAAAACTTCCTGGATAAACGGCAATTAACATTGTGACCTTCCTTTCAAACACGTTGATCTGAGTGAGGTAGCGAGGCAATGTCGTATCGCGCCTGCAGCTTATGGAAAACCACTACCTCCACGCTACCCTTTGAGCCGGTAAAACACCAGTTCTGTGTCACCATAGCGGCGGCAATCGGTTTGAACAAGCTGCTCCATAACCAAAGGCAATTTGCTGCCGGAGGCTTGCTCCACTAACACTAACCCTCTCGAGGCCAAGACGGTGGATCCGATTAAGGACAGAAGTTCCGGTGTCTTCTCCCAGGCATACGGTGGATCGACAAAAATCAAATCAAATGGTTCCACTAAACTATCGGCATGCTCTCTCAAAAAAGTCAGGGCATCCTTTTTTATTACTGTGCCCAGATGGGACAAGCCACAACTAGCCAAATTCTCTTTGATAGCCCTTACGCTGTAGAAATGGTTATCGACAAAAACCGCTCTTCTTGCCCCTCGGCTTAAAGCCTCTATGCCTAAAGCCCCGGTTCCGGCCATGAGATCGAGAACCGATGCCTCCACAACATAAGAGGCCAGGATGTTAAACATTGCTTCCCGCACCCGATCGGCTGTAGGACGAACCCGCATTCCAGGTGGACATGCAAGCTTAAAGCCTCGTTTTAAGCCACCAATTACTCGCATATTGCCACCCCTTGCCAACATTCGACCATCTTCCCATATTGTACCATAAGCCACGGTTAAAACTAAGGACTTTTTTCCGGCGACTAAAGCTCAACCCGAGCACAAATATAAATAAAAGAAACGGGGCGAACCCTAGAATTACTCCTGGGGTTAGCCCCGCTGAGTAAATCAGCTTTAGAGTACCATCTCCGGCACTGAATCCGGAACAATAAGATCGGCTTCAGTGGCAGCCCGCACTTGTTCCACGGTAACAGCCGGGGCTACTTCTTTCAAAACCAACCCGTCTGGGGTAATTTCCAGCGCAGCTAACTCGGTAATAATCAGATCCACAACTTTGGCTGCTGACAGCGGTAATTTACACTTTTTTGAGATCTTAGAATTGCCTTTCTTGTCGGTATGCTGCAGTGTACAAATAACCTTTTTAGCCCCTACCAACAAGTCCATAGCACCACCCATGCCTGGAATCCATTTCCCCGGTCCTGCCGGTAAAGCCCAGTTGGCAATGTTGCCCTCTTGGTCGACTTCAAGTGCCCCCAGAATTGTGGCATCTACATGGCCGCCCCGAATCACGGCAAACGACATGGCCAGATCCACTGTACTACCACCGGGGAGTATTCTAGTAGGCTGACAAGCCGCATCCGCAACATAGGCATCCTGCTCCCCTACTTTGGACACAGACTCAAACTCAAAAATCCCGTTTTCTGCTTGCAGAATTACCTCTACCCCTTCGGGAATATAAGAAGCAGCTAGAACAGGGATGCCAAAGCCCAAGTTCACAACAAAACCGTCCTTAAACTCTTGGGCTGCCCGACGTGCAATTAGTTCCCGCGGATTCATTTGCCTCCTCCTTTATGCCAGTTTCTTGTCTCGAATCCAGAGGTTCTTGAAAATTTCCTGTGTCTTTTCCTCACCGTAGCCGAGGACCACTGCATCGACTAAAATACCTGGGGTTCCAACCCGATCCGGTTCGATCTCTCCCGGCTCCACTACATAATCCACCTCAGCAATAACGTAATCAGCCGCCAGAGCCATAATTGGATTAGAGTTGTACGTACCACGGTAGAGGATATTGCCGATCTTATCAGCCTTGTATCCTCTTATGATTGCAACGTTGGCTTTAAGAGCTGTCTCCACCAAGTACTCCCGGTTATCTATTACCAGTTTCTGCTTGCCTTGCTCCATCAGTGTGCCTACACCAACGGGAGTCAGGACTCCACCGAGTCCGGCGCCGCCAGCCCTGATTTTTTCTATCACTGTACCCTGGGGATAATAATCAACTTCCAGCTCTCCGTTCTTATACAGCTCTACTGCTGCCGGGCAAGTGCCAATGTGGGAGCCAATGTATTTCTTGATTTGTTTGTTTTCAATTAGCTTGCCGATACCAAAGCCACCCCCCACATAAGCATTCACAGCTGTAATCAAGGTCAGATCCTTTACCCCACGTTCCACTAACTTGTCAATACAGGCCAGCGGTGCGTTTTGTCCGAGAAATCCCCCGATCATGATGGTCATACCATCCTTAACGTGATCCAAAGCTGCATCCAAAGCTTTTTCCTTAGACTTCACTTTAATTGCTCTCCTTTCTGCTTCTGGTTTTGCCTTCCTGGATTGTAGTGAGCTCCTGTAACAGAGCCGGGATAATCTCCCGAGTGTCACCGACAATGCCATAGGTGGCAAAATCGAAAATCGGGGCCGCAGCATCCTTATTGATTGCTACTACAATTTTGGATTTCTCCATACCCACCGTAAACTGGACGGCGCCTGACACGCCACAGGCAATGAACAGCTTCGGCGCTACCATCTTGCCACTTTGGCCGATTTGGAAAGCCGGGTTAATCCAGCCTTCATCTGCCGGCGGTCGGGTGGCCCCCACAACTCCGCCGAAAGCCTGAGCCAAGGCATAGAGTTGTTCGAAATTCTCCTTGGAACCCATGCCCCGACCGCCGCAGATTACCACATCGGCTTCCTCTAACCTGAATGCTTCTTGCTCTTCGGCCATGATGTCCTTCACCACTGTTCTGAGATCGTCAGGCTGTAGAGTCACCGTCACCGAGCTGACTTTCCCTTGGCGATCAGCCATTCTCTTTGGCAAAGGGAACACATTGGGCCGCACAGTAGCCATTTGTGGTCTGTGGTCGGGAATAACAATATCCACCATTACATTGTCACCATAAGAAGGCTTAGTTTGTACCAAGAGTCCCTGGTCGTCAATATGCAACTCCAGGCAATCGGCTGTGAGCCCTGTTTGTAACCGCGCGGCGACTCTGGGGGCCAGGTCTCGGCCCTGGCTGGTAGCCCCCAGCAATACTACGTTTGGTTTTCTCTCCTGGACCAACTCCGTTAACACCCGGGCGTAAGGCAACGTCCGATAATAAGCTAATTCCGGGTGATCGGCAACCAACACCTCATCGGCCCCATGCTCTACTATTTCTTGGGCCAGGGGCATTATTTGATGCCCCATAGCAACTGCCATCACCTTGCCATCGGCTTGGTCTGCCAGCTGACGAGCTTTCCCCAGTAGCTGAAGACTAACAGAGGCTAAGCCTTTGCCCACCAGTTCAGTAACAACCCAAATGTCATCATGCATGGATCTATCCTCCCTACAGCTGGATTTTGTGCTCTTCTAGTTTGGCCACGAGCAGCCGTGCTACTTCTTCGGCCTTACCAGTAAGCATTTCCACCCGAGAAACTCTTTCGGGAGAAAACAGGCGTGTTACCCTGGTGGGGGAACCGGCTAACCCAATTTTGCTTTCATCTACATCTAGGTCCTTGGCATGCCAGACAGTAATGGGTTTCTTGCCGGACCGAATAATACCAATCGGTGTTGGGTATCTGGGCTTGTTAATCTCTTTGCCTACGGTGACTACTGCCGGTAGCGGTAGTTCCCAAACAGCTGTTCCTTGTTCGCATTCTCGCCAGGCGGTGATCTTGGTACCATCAGACTCCAAGCGTTTGACCAGTGTTACCTGGGGCCACCCGAGCCGTTCGGCCAGCTCCGGCCCCACTTGACCGGTATCGGCATCCACAGCATGGCGTCCGCACAGAATCAGATCCACCGGCTGTAGCTTTTTGATTCCCTGAGCCAGAGTATAGGCTGTAGCCAGCACATCGGCTCCACCCAAAGCGCGGTCACACA
>LSQX01233837.1_pt1 | contig 36604 bp, 38 predicted proteins | sample 654561 | NCBI WGS metagenome assembly LSQX01 (sample SAMN04489861, study PRJNA283612) | anaerobic digester metagenome | isolation source: 4 biogas reactors fed with cattle manure at either 37C or 55C with and... | place: Denmark: Kongens Lyngby | collected 2014 | reverse complement strand
TATATTATAATATAAATCAAACATAACGGTGAGTTGAAATAACAATGGAAAAAGATTATAAAATATATGGAATAAGAGGTGCGACCTCTATTGAAGAAGATACAGCAACACTTATAACTGAAAGGGTATTGGAGCTTTGGAATGAAATTACTTCCAAAAATGATATAACAAGAATAATTTCTGTTATTTTTTCAGTAACAAGTGACATAAAATCTCTCAATCCTGCGACCGTTTTAAGGAAAACCTTAAATTTGAACTCTATTCCTTTTATGTGTTTAAGTGAATCAGAGTTTGAAAATTCACCAACAAAAATTATTAGGGTGCTTATTATTTGTGAAAGTAGCACCCCAAATTTTGTTTACCTTCATAAAGCATCTCAATTGCGCAAGTAAAATCTTGCTATTTATATTGACATTTTAAAACTACAATTATTCTAAGAGGTGGAATCTTTGAATCGTGACATGATTAAAATGATTTATTTTGATTTAGACCATACCCTTTGGGATTTCGAAAACAATTCTAAAAGCGCTCTCAGACTAGTTTATAATAATTATCGGAATCTATTAAATTCTATAAACACCGAAGCATTTATTTCAACATATCAAAAGATTAATACACAGCTTTGGGATTCATATAGAAAAAAAGAAATAAGTCAAGAAGAACTAAAGCTTCTAAGGTTTGATTTAACCTTAAAAACTTTAGGAATTGAATATAATGAATCATTAATACAAGAGATTAATGACGTATATCTAGACACATTATCAAAACAAGAAATGCTTATAAATGGAGCAAAAGATGTTTTAGAATATCTTTGGGGTAAATACAAGTTAGGAATTCTAACTAATGGTTTTAGAAAAACTCAATTGGCAAAATTAAATTCATCTGGAATAGACAAATATTTTAAGATTTTGGTGAGTTCAGAAGACATTGGATTTCCAAAACCAGACGAAAAAATATTTAGTTATGCACAAAAAGTTTCAGGCTACCCAAAAGAAAAAATAGCTTACATTGGAGACGACTTAGAAAACGATATTCTGCCTGCAATTAAATTTGGAATGCAAGCTATTTGGTTTAAAAACAATAATTCATTTATTTCTAATTTACCAATCAAAGATAATATAGTAGTAATAGATCATTTATCAGAATTAAAAGACATATTCTAAACCTTTTGCAAATAATAAATTCCTTTTTGAACTATACGAATATTTTTCCCCGATATTAAATCTAAATATGTTTCTTTTAAGTCAAGAGGTTTATCTTCCAAAGAAATAAATATTATAATTTCACTTTTTTCATTTTTCTTTTTAAAAATTAACCTCTTTTCTTTTACATCCATTAATTCATAAGCTCCTTTAGAAAGAACAGAATGCTCTTTTCTCAAGTTAATTAACCTTTGCGTATAATTAAAAGTCCTATGTTCTTCTTCCGTCCAACTCTCTTTAAATCTCATTGCTACTCTACCGCTATCAGAAAAATGATGCGCCAGGGGATCGCCTTTCAATGCAATTTCATTACCATACTCTAACATTACATTTCCAGTTAAAGCCATTAATAATCCCATCGCTATATAAAAAGAGTCCATATCTTTACTAATATCAATAAATCGAGGTAAATCATGATTCTCTATAAAATACGTTAATTGAAAAGTATCTTCATTTAGTTTGTTAGATAAAATTATTTGCTCATACAAATCTTGTAAACTTTTTTTCTGTTCTCCTAAAACTTCTTTAATAATATTATAAGTTGCAAAATCAAAAAGACTTGTAAAACGTTGCGCATCATATCCTTTAAATTTTTTCAGCAATGCAAAATTTTTTTCTTTATCTCCTTCATCCTCCCATACTTCGCCTAAGATAATAACATTTTTATTAATTTTTTTCATTCTATCAGAAAACTCTTCTAGAAAATCTAATGGAAGGCCTAGAGCATGATCTAATCGGAATCCATCTAATTCAAAATTCTCTAGCCAGTATTCTCCAACTCGAATTAAAAATTCTCTAGTATCTCTATCTCCTAAATCCCAAAATAAAAAAGATCCTTGCCATCGTATCTCTTGTGGAGATTGAGGAGGTTCTGTTTTAACTTTCAATCCTTCAGGGATAGTAGAAAAATCATATTTATTCGAGGCATGATTGAGAACCAAATCAATAATGACTTTTATATTTCTTTTATGAGCTTCTTCAAGCAATTTTTTTAAAATATCATTAGCCTCTTCTTCTGAAACTGAACTAATGTTTTCAGAAATTGAAAAATAATCAATAACGTCATAGCCATGGGTTGTTTGAGCTTTAAAAATAGGGCCTAGATAAATCAAATCAATGCCAAGCTCATTTAAATAATCCATCTCTTGGATTATTCCTTGTAAGTCACCATCTATAGCATTTTTCTCATAGTACTTGTATGATTCTTTTGGAAAATCATTACTTAATTCTCCATTTTTAAAAAACTTGATCAATATATGATATCCAATAAACACATTTTCTCCTCCTAAAATAGGTTTTACATACAGTCTTCACAAATTTCAAAAACCTTATTATATGTATGTTTTGATTTAATTATTACAGAATACTTCATTTCTTTAACCTTTTGGTATTTGTAGTTATAGCGAGGGCTACACCCTGGACCCGTTATAAATTCATAATTTCGTTTTTAGAAAATCTTCATTACTATAGTCTTAAATATAAAAGAGAGGGCTTTTTAAGGATTCAATTTAAATTCAGAGTCTTATTACCTGCAATCTGAATTTGACAAATTAAAACTTTATATTCAGAGACTTCATTCTTTAATTCTCACTATATTTATTGTAAATATTACCTGTAATCATTTTATCACTTCTTTTTTAAGTATATGAAAACGTTTCCTAAAAATCTTTTGATTAGAGGTTGGTAAAGTAATAAAATAACATAAATTCTGATATAATTAAAGAGTAGTTATATAAATTTTATATGTAATATAAAATTAAAACATAATAAAATCATTTTTTCTTTAATAAAGGTGAGAATTAATCTATGAAAAGAAGGATTTTTGTTATATTTGCCTTTGTTGTTTCTATCATTTCTTTTTCGGTAAATGTGTCAAAAGACACTTTGTTAATTAGCATAAACGATAATACATGGATCACTAGACAAATCGCCGAAAAAGTCAAGAGCATCGGCAATTATATGTATGATATTGAAATAAAAGATGTAATGACAGAAACTATAAAAACAGAGAATTATGACGTAATAATGAACATATTTACTAACACTAAGGAAAATATTACTATTGCTTTTGGATACTTTCAAGGTGGCGGTTTTTCGTATTCAGAAACAACTAATGAGACTGCTGACTGGGTTGAAAAATTTGCTGTAAAAGCTTTAGAAAATCTTTCATTTCAAAGATTTTTATACGGAGAAAACTGGGATATTTTACAACTAACTTTTTGGAAAGGTGTAGATGAATATCCCATATACCAAAACGAAAAACTATATTTTATAAGTGACAGATATATTGGTAACAGAGAAATTTATATATTTGATTTTGTCAATGGAACAGAAAGTAAAATTCCTTTAGAGTCTTCAGCAGAATATTTCCCTGATATTTCACCTAATAATAATTTTCTAGTGTTTCAAACTAGTTTGTTTGGAAAATGGGATATAGTGTTATATAATTTGATCACAAAAAAAATAACAAGAATTAGCCCATCTAATAAAAACGCTTATTCTCCTTATTTTTATGACAATACATTAATTTTATTTTCTATGGAAGATGAATCAGGTCAAGGGACAGAAATTTGGTATTATGACTTGTATTATAATAAGCTAGAGAAATTAAGTGACTCAAAAAGACTGCTTAAATTTAGACCAAGTAAATGGAATGGAAACAATATTACTTTTTATGCGATTAATTTAGAAGACGCTAGTGTAAATATTTACTATTTAGATGAAGACAACAAAATCTATCCTTTGCTAGTAGATCCTTTTAACCAAACGGACAGTTGGTCTAATGGTTCGGAACTATTGGTATTTTCAGAATTTAATGGGAAGTATTTTAGTATTTATGAATACAATAATAACGAAAAAATTAATTTAACTAGTTCTATTACAAATGACTGCTTTTATCCGACTTATTCTCCTGACAAAAAATACGTTTTTTTTACCAACTACTACTCTGAAGCTGACGTTTTTGTATTAAAACGTGAAGCTATTTATAAACAAAGAAATAACTGATTTGGAGTGATTTAAATACCAAAACACACCAGTAGTGACTCGATGAGCGACGTTTCTAAAAAAATGTCTAATTCAAGATATTTAAAAATTCTGATTAAGATCCTTGGATTTATATTAATAATTATTCTTTTTTTCTGGAATGCGTTTTTGACTTTTTTAATATTGATACTTCTTAACTTGAAAACATTAAGAAAAGCTGTTTTTGGTAGACTGCCTTTAGAATTCAATAAAAATGCCTTTGAAGGGCCTGTTACATATACATATAAAGAAGATAGTATCCCTTTAAAATTAGATATCTACTATCCAACAAAAAAGCGAGAATTATATCCTGCAATCTTCTTTGCACATGGAGGAGGTTGGATTAGTGGAAGTAGAAAACTTTCAAGTGTTACTACATGGTCAAAATTTTTGGCAAGCAGAGGGTTTTCTGTTATAGCCATTGATTACAGATACAGTTATTTTCATAGTTACGAAGAGCTGATACAAGACTATTCGGCCGCTTTAGATTATATAAGAAATAATTCTAATCATCTAAAGATTGATAAAAATAAAATAGTATTAATGGGAACGTCTGCTGGAGGAACACTTTCTCTCTATTACGCAGCATTTAATACTTTTTACAATAATTTAAGCGCTATGAAAGGCATTAAAGGTGTCATTGCATGGTATGCACCAGCAGATCTTTTGGACTTATGGAGAGTTGATTCATTGTTTGCAAGGGTTGCAGTTGTAACTACCATGAAAGGCAGCCCAAACAGAAAAATTGAAGATTATAAAATGTACTCACCCATCAACTACGTCTCAACAAGAATGTGTCCTACATTGCTTGTTCATGGAGAAAAGGATACTACTGTTCCAGTTGAATCTTCAAAAAAGCTATATAAAAAGTTAAAAGAACAAGGTGTTCAAGCTAAATTATTAATTCATCCTGATGGTAACCATAGTTTTGAGTTAGATTTAAAAGATTTTTTAACCATTAAGTATGTTGAAAGAACCGTTAGTTTTGCAAAAGACTTGTGTGAATAATTATACTCACAAAAAATATTAATCAAGAAAGGGAAGAAGAAAAGTGATCGACTTTACATATGATAAATATAACAATAATAACATAGACTTTGTTCAAGGTTACATAAATAAGGGTAAAAACTACAGAGAATCTATAATAAAATATCCATCCCTCTATACACATGCAAAAAAGGGAACTGAATTAAATGAAATATATCTTTTTGAACCTAAGAAGAAAGCTGTAGGCCTCGTTATTATACTTCATGGTTTAGGTACTAAAAATATCTCATATATATTAAAGATGGGGAGATACTTTTCTAATTTTGGTGTTAGAGCCTTAGTTCCAATACTCCCTGATAATTACACAAGAACCTCCAATGGATCTATGAGTGGAAAAAAATATTTTTCTGATAGTGTAGGCAGCATTTTAAACACTTGGGAACATGCTGTTGTGGATATTTTATCGCTTATAGATTTTTTGAAGATGAATAATCTATGGCATGAAAATAATTGTATGATTGGATATTGCCTTGGAGGCATGGTTTCAGTTATAGTTAATTCTATAAATACTTCTATCAAACACAATTTTATAATAGCAAGTGGTGGAAATATTGCTGATCTACTTTGGAATTCTCCTATCCTTCAATATGCAAGGAGAGATTTTTTAAACAACAAAGATGATCCGTATTTGTTAAATGATAAAGATTATCTAATAAAAATATTTCAAGATACTCTTAAACATCCCGATAACTTTAAAAGTGTCGGCGATATTTTGAAATCAGAAATTCATCCCTTGTTAAAAGTCGATCCCGCTCTCTATGCTAAATTTTTACCCAGAGAAAAGGTCACTTTTTTGGAAGCAGCTTTTGACTTTGCTTTACCAAAAAGCTCTAGAAAAATATTATGGGAAAATCTAGGAAAACCTAAAAGAATTGTTTTACCTATAGACCATATAACCTGGTTGGCTTTTCATAGACTGATATCGAACATTATCTTAAATGAAATGAAGTTTGAAGGTGTAGGTTATCAATTTTTAAACTTAAGATATATAGCAAAATTTCAAAAATAAAAGCCTAGGATATCTCCAAAGGAGAAATTAATAATGTACATATTACAAAAAGATGGGAGATTTCATTATATTAATACCAGATTAAATAATCGTTCATACATCACACCTTTTGTAACCGACACTCATTTACATGTACTAGGTTTAGGTGAAAAATTATATTTTCCTTCTCTTGAAAGCAAAAATTTAAAAGAAATTGAAGATATTATAGAAAAACTCTTAAAGAACAATCCCAAAGAAATTATACTAAGAGGTTGGTCCGAAGAATTTGCAAAACCCTCTAAATTATTTTTAGATAACATAGCAAACAACTTACCTATTATCTTAGTGAGAAGGTGTTCGCATTTAGCATTCGTAAACTCTAAAGTACTTGAGATTGTAGATTTTAGTGATTGTAGGGAATACGTGGATTATGTCAATGGAATTGTAAAAGAAAAGGCTTTAGAAAAAATTTACGCTATAATTGATTCTCCGACTTATACAACTGAAATATGGAATCATGCAAAAGATTATTTGCTGGATAAAGGTTATGGCTATGTACATTCCGATGACTTGCATGGCTTATATAAAGATGAGTTGCCTTTTAAACCTACTGATAATTTAAAAGTTTATGAAAAGGTGGCTGTAACCAATTATGAACAACTAATAAGTTATCAAAAAGACGGCTATTTTGATAAGTTTTCTTGTGTTAAAATCTACTTAGATGGTTCACTAGGAGCAAGAACTGCTTATTTACTAGAAAAGTATAATGATGATGAAAATAATTTTGGAATAAAACTTTGGAAAGATGAAGAATTAATTAAAGTACTAGATTTTTGTGAAAAAAACAATTTACATTTAGCGGTCCATGCTATCGGTGATGGAGCGATTGAACAGTTATTATATGTTTTTGAAAAAGTTAAGCCTAGGTTAGTTCATAGAGTTATTCATGCTATGGTAATGAGCAATGATCAAATAGAAAGAATAAAGAAACTTAATCTTATAGTAGATATTCAACCACAATTTATCGAATCAGATAAAGGTTTTATAAACAATAGACTTGGTAGGAACGTTGATAAAGCATTTAATTTTTCAAAATTATACAAAACAGGAATCCCTTTATTTATTTCTTCTGACGCCCCTGTGGAAGATCCTGATTGGATAAGAGACTTAATAAGATTAGATAAGCTAGGAATACCCTACTGTTATTCTTTGTATCAAATTACTTATGCCCCAGAATTTATTGATAATTTTGATAGAGGCAGCACAATTTCTGAACAGGCTTTAATCTTTAATGACAATCCTTTTAATCAAATATCTGTCCCCAAAGTGTATAATAATAAATAACAATGTATCATCTTTCAAAAAAGAGGGGGGTAAGTATTTGAAGTTAAAAAATCTCGTTATTACTGGTATTATGGTTGCATTAATTTTTGTATTGACTTTTGCTATAAAAGTGCCTGTTCCTTTTACCAGAGGGTATATTCACTTAGGAGATAGTATGATTTTTATAGCTGCTATTTTATTTGGTTAGCGAGTAGGAGCTTTGGCTGGTGGATTAGGTTCTGCTTTAGCTGATGTTGTTGGCGGATACGCTTTTTGGGCAATACCAACTTTTATTATCAAAGGAATTATGGGGGCTTTAGTAGGATTAATTTCAGACACTTATAGAAAAAAATATTCTTTAAAAAAAGAGATTGGTATTTTCTCGGTCAGTGTAGGGGTATGGAGTGCTTTTATTATTAGTGTTTCTATAACATTAACAAGTTTAATTAATAATCTACATACTTCATCAATGACTGCGACTTTAATGAATGAGCTAGGTTATGACAATTTAGAAGACTTAAAAAATTTCCTATTGAATACTCGAAATATAATAAACATTGTATTAATAGTTGTTCCAGTCGTTTTAATTTTGATCTCGTTGATTCTAAGAAAAAAGGACTTAAAATTGTTTAACCTAGGAAACTTAATGGGCAGTTTAATTTCAGGACTATGGATGGTTTTTGGATATTTTATCGCTGGTAGAATATTACTTGGAAATTGGATTATTCCAATTTTTGAAATTCCATGGAATATTTTACAATTCACAGTTGGAATGATCATAGCATACATTGTATTACTTGCCTTTAAAAATACAACTCTTTTCCAAAACTCGGACTTATAAATGTATAGTTGATTGAATATAAAAAGTAGGTCATTAAACCTGACCTACTTTTTTATTGATATTCATACAATATTTAAATAATTTTTTTCAACCTCTTCCCAATTTACCACATTCCACCAAGATTCAATATATTCAGCTCTCCTATTTTGATACTTTAGATAATAAGCGTGTTCCCATACATCTATACCTAAAATGGGGTATAACCCTATCATAATAGGATTATCTTGATTTGGAGTAGATATTATTGATAAATGACCATATTTATCCAGCACCAACCAAGCCCAACCACTACCAAACCTATTAAGAGCGGAATCAGAAAACTCCAATTTAAATTTATCAAAGCTTCCGAATACTTCATCTATCCTCTGTGCTAACTTCCCAATGGGCTTCCTGCTTCCATTTGGTCCCATTATACTCCAAAACAAGGTATGATTATAATGTCCTCCTCCGTTGTTTCTGACAGTAGTTCTAATATCGCTCGGTATATTATCTAAATCTTTCAGAAGATCTTCAAGGTTTTTGTTCATTAATTCTGGATGTTTCTCCAAGGCTTCATTTAATTTATTCACATACGTTGCATGATGCTTCGTATAATGAATTTCCATGGTTCTTGAGTCAATATATGGTTCTAAAGAATCATAAGAATAATTTAATTTTGGTAACTCAAATCTCATATTAGCACCTCCAAAATGATTTATATCTTAATTCGGATAATTTTTGTCGTATTTAAATTATACTATTAATTTTTAAAAATGTCAAGATTTCGAGGTGCGAAAATGAGTCAGTATTAGAACATAAAAAATCAATACTAAACTCCATAAAAATAGGGGTAAAAATTGAGAGTCAAAGGTAAAAGGTTCAAAAAAAGTAAACAATTTTACAAATTTTTTAACCGATAAAGCAAAAAATGTTGAGAAAGAATGTAACATTTTCCAAGGAAGGAGAGCAGAAAATAATCCGCAGATTATTAACAAGGAGATAGCAGGGGTTAAAAGGGGTGTTACTAAAAGACCCATTAATGAAATCTCTCCAAAATAGATAACGGAAAGAGGAAAAACCCCTATGTAAGAAGCAACAGGGATTAACAATGTTTTCAGAGAGGAATTTTTTACATTATTTGAAGTAAATAAAATCATGAAAGATGCTGCATAACTCATTAAAAAACTAATGTTAAAAATATTTTCTGGAACATATAGGAGATTAAGATAACCTATAAGTCCCAGTATATTATATGAATTAATAGGAATATCAAGTAGTTTAAAAATGTTCAAAACAACTAACATACTTACTGCTCTAACAGAACTTGGTGTAAAACCAGTTAGAATTAAATAACTACAAATTATAAATGTACTTAAAACTAAACGAAGATTTCTTTTTGGAACTAATATACTAATAAAAGAGGTAATTAAAGAATAAATTAAAAACACATGCATACCTGATACAGCAAACAAGTGAAGAGTACCTGTTTCTTTGAACACTTCTTTATCTCGCAAATTACCCATAAAAGAGCTAACTAATACATCCCTTGCTTCTTCATTTTTTATATTTTCATACAACCTATTAGTAATATTATCTTTTATTTTCATAATAGATTTATTATTAGCAGGAGCAATATATTCTACATCTAAATATCCTTCTTCTATTTCACCAAATAAATAAACATTTTTTCCTGTACTTAGAGGAACTGTGCTATATTTATTGTAATAAATCTTATAATAATTTCTATAGGAATACCAAGTACGATCACTAAACACTTTTTCGGAAAATATAGTGTAATTATTACCTCTTTTATCAATAATTTTTCCTAGTATGCCTACCTCCCCTTTAAGATTAATCGGAGAATAAAATAGGAAAACTAGAGAAAACAAACATATCAAGAACACTTTAACTTTATCTTTTTCAACAATATATAATAAAAAAAATAAGATAGAGAAAGCTGTTATTTGCAAAGCTTTACTTAAATGTGAAAGCACTATTATCAAAGCTGCAATTAAAAATAATTCAATGAAAAAAGGTGGCGTTACACTCTTACTTCTTTCTATATTGATTAACAGCTCCTTTAAAAAATAAAAGGATCGTAATAACACGATCCTCTATCTTTCTTTGGTGCCGGGGGCGGGACTTGAACCCGCACGAGTGCGTATACTCATATGGCCCTCAACCATACGTGTCTGCCAATTCCACCACCCCGGCAATCATTACTGCTAATTAATCAAGTTAATTATACACTACACAATTTCCTTTGTCAAGATTTCACATTAGATAGAATTAAATTCCTTGTATCTCGCTTTGATGCACAATGTTTTTTTCTTTTTTTCTGTACAATAGAAAAAGCCAGCCAAAGAAATCTCTAATGAGTTCATAACCCGCAGATAAACATCTTGCTCTTAGATATTTATCAATGAATATTACATAATTTTCATATATATTAGTTTTATTACCAAAGATACTAACAACTGACACACCGAAGTAATAATCAGTACAGTAAAAATTGTGAAGTTAAAATAACCTGCAATCACTCCTGCAATCATCATAGCTAAAGAAGTTATAAGTAGAATAGGCATACCTGCTTTAGCTTTAATTGCCTTCATTCGTTCATCATTCTCTTTGTTATATTGAATTTTCAATTCCTTTTCGTTGTGTAAAAGTTTCTTATAACGTATAAGAAAAATAGCGGCCAAAATACCCAATGCATCTATAACTCCAGATTGAAAACCATATATTGTGCTTTCTTTCATTTCATCAGACGCCCAGAATACATCAAATATTGCCAATCCTACAGCTAAAATTACTATAAATGACAACATCCATATTCTACTCTTTACAACTTTTTTGTAATTTTCCATTTTATTACCTCCTCTCATCCTAAATATTCAGTCAAATCAAAGACTTCTTCTATGGTCAACCCAAAATAATGTGCTATTTTATAAGCCAACGGTAATGATGCAACGTATTTACCTGTTTCAATAGAAGAAATCGTTTGTCTGGTAGTCCCTACAGCTAAAGCTAATTCCTCTTGTGAAAGTTTCTGTTCTTTTCTAAGTTCTTTAATTCGTGTATACAACTACTATCCTCCTTTGTTAAATTGCAAAGTTTACTTTACTTTTTAAGTATAGCACACTTTGCAAAATATAACAAGCTTACTTTACAATATAAAGATAGAAAATAAGTTATGGATTTTAAAGTTTAATAATAAATACATCTTCATGGTATAATATAATTAATGAAAATTGATTTGTGTAAAATGATTAAATAATCGTTGTTGGGAGGAAAATAATGAGAATTGGATTAATATTTGGCACACGTCCTGAAGCAATAAAAATTGCTCCCATCTATTTAAAACTTAAAGAAATGAATCAAGACACACTTGTTATCATCACTGCTCAACATAGAGAAATTCTCGATCAGGTATTACAATTATTTCAAATTAAACCAAATTATGATTTAAATGTTATGAGCGACTCTCAAACACTACCAATTTTATCTCAAAAACTTATTTACGAACTTGATAATCTCTTACAAAAAGAACCTTTAGATTATATATTAGTTCAAGGAGATACAACTACCGCTTTTATAGGGGCTCTCATAAGCTTTTATTATAAAATTCCAGTTGCTCACATAGAAGCTGGTCTAAGAACAAATGACAGATACAATCCTTTCCCTGAAGAAATAAATAGGCGATTAATCAGCGTTATAGCTTCTCTCCATTTTGCTCCTACTCAAAGAGCAAAAGAAAATCTGATGAAAGAAGGAATTAATGAAACTTTAATAAAAGTAACTGGAAACACAGTCGTGGACGCACTTCACTGGATCATAGATAATAAAAAGGACAACATGCATCAAACAAGAGTAAAATACGATTTAGATAATAAGAGATATATTTTAATGACAATGCATCGGAGAGAAAATTGGGGAGAACCTATGATTAATGTTTTAAAAGCAGTGAGGAGATATCTAAGCGAAAATCCAGATATGTATTTGGTTTTTCCAATACATCCAAATCCCATTGTTAAAAATATAGTTTACGATAATCTTCAAGACCTTGAAAATGCTATTTTATTAGAACCCTTAGAATACTTTGAGTTAATTAGTTTAATGGACGGGTGCATTTATATAATGACTGATTCAGGCGGAATACAAGAAGAAGCTCCTTCTTTTGGCAAACCCGTTTTAATTTTAAGAGACAAAACGGAAAGACCTGAGATTTTAGAAACTAATTTAGCAAAATTAGTGGGTACAAACACTCAAACTGTTTATGAATATATGAAAAAGTTTGAAAACTATAAATTAGAGAATGTTAACTTTCAGAACCCTTTTGGCGACGGTAAGGCAAGTCAAAGAATAACAGAATATTTAATAGAAGCATTATATAGTACCAAATAAAAAGATTGTGGAGGTGAGAATAATGAAAAAAAGTGTGACTATTTTTATATTAGTATTGTTGATATCTTTCAGCGCATTCGCTGCTGTTGCAGATATTATAACCCAATCTAGGATAGCTATAGAAGAACTTCTTTCAAAACAAGATAGTGGTTCTTTCGTGCAATTAGTTGAACAGGGACAAGGGGTTGTGATTTTTCCTACTTTTTATAAACTTGGTTTTGTATTAGGTGGTCAATATGGTGAAGGCATTGTTTTAAGAAAAGATCCACAAACCGGAAAATGGTATGGACCTGCATTTGTAAATATTTACGGTTTAAGTGTTGGGGCTCAAGCAGGTATACAATCAGCCTCGTTAATCTTAGTTGTAATGAATGAAGAAGGTATAAACGGTTTTATGGGGGATAACTTTACGCTAGGAGGTTCTTTAGGTGTAGCTGCTGGACCTTTAGGAAGACAACTTTCTGCAGATGTGGATTACAGACTTAAAGCATCTATATATTCATATTCTGTTGCAAAAGGTTTTTATGCTGGTGCATCTATCGAAGGTGCATATATTAAAACAAATGATCATGCTAACGAAGCTTTTTATAAAGGTCAAATATCTCCCGAAGAGATTTTAAAAGAAAAAACGGTTGAAGGAGAAGCTAAAAAGATAGTTGAGCTCCTTGAAAAAGCCATTGAAAACTTGCATAAAGAAAATTAATTGTTTCAATAACTTTAAAAAAGGAGGTAGTAAATATGCCTTATGTTAACACAAAAGAAATATTAGAAAAGGCTAATAAAGAGTATTATGCAGTTGCAGCATTAAATATTAATAATCTCGAGTTTTTGCAAGCTATATTGGAAGCAGGAATTGAGAAAAAATCTCCACTTATCATCGAAACAAGTGAAGGGGCTATAAAATATGCAGGAACGGGAGATCCTTTACGAGGAGCAAAGTTTTTTGTAGATATGGTTAAAGGATTCGCAGATACATTGGACATCCCCGTTTCTTTACATTTAGATCATGGAAAAGATTTTAAGTATATCGTATCTGCCATAAAAGCAGGATATTCTTCTGTAATGATTGACGCATCTGATAAACCTTTTGAAGAAAACGTTAAAATAACTAAAGAAATAGTAAAAATTGCACATTCTGTTGGGGTATCTGTGGAAGCAGAACTTGGAAAATTAGCGGGTATTGAAGACAATGTTTCTTCTGCAGAAAGTGTGCTTGTAAATCCAGATGAAGCAAAGAAATTTGTTGAAGAAACACAGGTCGATTTTCTTGCTCCAGCAATAGGGACATCTCATGGAGCTTTCAAATTTAAGGGAGAAGCTAAATTAGACTATGATAGGTTAAAACAAGTAAAAGAATTAACAGGCATTCCTTTGGTACTTCACGGGGCTTCTAGTGTAGTTGAAGAAATTGTTGAAATTGCAGAAAAATATGGCGCAGATTTTGGTGGATCAAAGGGAGTTCCTTCTGAGATATTAAAAGAAACTGTTCAATTAGGAATAAACAAAGTCAACACGGATACAGATCTTAGAATGGCATTTGTAGCTGGGCTTCGCGAATACTTACATAATAATCCAAAGGAATTTGATCCCAGAAATTATATGAAAAAAGGAAAGGAATATGTTAAAAAAGTTGTAGCAGATAGATTAGAACTTTTAGGTTCTGCAGGTAAAGCCTAAACTTAATTAAATAATATATTGTTAAGTATAAAAACGCTTAACATATAACAAATAATTTTTTCAACAAAATTATTAATACTTTTAAATAATGCAGGAGGTTAAGCAGCAGAAATGAAAATACTTGTGATAAACTCTGGGAGCTCTTCTTTAAAATATCAAGTTATAAACATGGAAAATGAAAAAATATTGTTGAAAGGTTTAGTAGAAAGAATAGGAGAAAAAAAATCCAGCATTAAACACGAAAACGGAACTTCAAAGTACACAGAAGAATTGAAGATCACAAATCATGAAGAAGCCTTAAAAAAAGTGATGAATTTATTAATTGATCCTCAATATGGGTGTTTTAAAAGTTTGTCTGAAATTGACGCTATTGGACATAGAGTACTTCATTGTGGTGAAAAATATGTTTCATCAGTATTAATAGATGACAACGTTATTAACGCCATAGAAGAACATGCGGTTTTTGGACCTCTTCATAATCCACCTAACCTTACTGGAATATTAGCTGCACAAAAACTCATGCCTGATGTTCCTCAAGTTGCTGTCTTTGATACTTCTTTTCATCAAACAATGCCACCTAAAGCATTTTTATATGGACTTCCATATGAATTCTATGAAAAATACAAAATCAGAAGATACGGTTTTCATGGAACAAGTCATAAATACATAACCATTGAAGCAGCAAAAATGCTTGGTAAAGATATAAAAGAATTAAAATTAATTAGCGCTCATTTAGGGAATGGTGCCTCTCTAGCTGCAGTAAAAGGTGGAAAAGTGGTTGATACTTCAATGGGTCTTACTCCTTTAGAAGGACTTGTTATGGGAGGAAGAAGTGGTGATGTAGACGCCACAGTACCTTTGTTCTTATTGAGACAGGGTTATTCTATAGATGAAGTTGATAATATTTTAAATAAAAAGAGCGGCGTATATGGAATAAGTGGAATAAGCAACGATATGAGAGATATAGAAAAGGCTATAAAAGAGGGACATAAACGAGCTCAATTAGCTTTTGACGTATATACTTATAGAATAGCAAAATACATTGGAAGTTATGCAACAATTTTGAATGGTTTCGATGCATTAGTGTTTACAGCAGGTGTTGGAGAAAATGATCCAGAAGTTAGAAAAACTGTCTGTGACTATTTAGGTATATTTGGAGTAAAATTAGACGATGAAAAAAATATCAGTTTAAACAGAATAGGGGGTATAATATCCTCGGATGACTCCAAAGTTACAGTAATGGTAATAAAGACAAACGAAGAATTAATGATAGCTCGTGATACAAAAGAAATTGTTGAAAACCAAAAAAAATAAGAAAACCGCCTCAAAGAGGCGGTTTTATATATATCTTACTACTATAAACTCTCAACAATATCTCTTAATTGAGCCATCCTGTTTGGATGTCTTAGCTTTCTTAAAGCTTTAGTTTCAATTTGCCTAATTCTTTCTCTAGTGACATTGAAGTACTGGCCAACTTCTTCTAAAGTTTTTTGTTTTCCATCTAAAAGCCCATATCTCATTTTTATAACCAAAGCTTCTTTAGTGCTTAATGTATCTAAAACCTCTTCAATTCTTTCTCTCAATATCATTTTTTGAGCTTCCTCTTCTGGAGTAGTGTCTTCAGAACTTACAAAATCACCAGTTTCTGATTCTTCATCATCACCAGTTCCGCTGGAAATAGGAGAATTAAGGGACAAAACATCCCTAGCACTCATTAATATCTCATTTATTTTTTCCTCTGGTTTCTTCATTATTTTAGCAAGTTCTTCAGTAGATGGATATTCTCCGTGTTCTTGTAAATATTCTCTTATGACTCTATTCATTCTATTTATGGTTTCAACTAAATGTACCGGTATTCTTATAGTTCTAGCTTGATCGGCTATTGCTCTTGTAATTGATTGCCTTATCCACCATGTTGCATACGTGGAAAATTTAAATCCTTTCCTCCAATCAAATTTGTCTACAGCTTTAATTAAACCTATGTTTCCTTCCTGTATTAAATCTAAGAAACTTAATCCTCTACCAGTATATCTTTTTGCAATACTTATTACAAGTCTCAAATTGGCCTTGATTAATTCATCTCTGGCTTTTTTATCTCCTTTTTGAGCCCTCATAGCTAATTGTCTTTCCCTTGAAGGACTTAAAAGCTCAATATTACTTATTTCTTTGAGATATATTTTTATTGGATCACCAAGTGATATATTGTCATACATCTGTAGTTCAGTATCTGCAAATAATTCGTCAAAATCTTCTCCTTCAACTTCTTCTTGATCTACAAGAACATTTTTAACGTTTTCTTCTTCACTTTCGTTTTCATCTTCCTCTATGATTTCAATGCCTTCGGACTCTAAAGCCTCATATATCTTATCAATATACTCATTATCAATTTCATCTGACATTTCAATAGGAATAGCTTGATCAATATCTAAATATGATAACTTGTTATTTTTCTTTTTTGCCTTGGCCTTCAAAGTTTCAATAATCTTATCAATAAATTGAGTGTTTTTTTGACTTTTTTTAACTTTTATTTGGACTATACCTTCTTCTTCTTTTAATTCTTCAAAATCAACATTCTGTAGTCCTTCCATTATTTCAACCTTTTCTTGTTCAGTTATTTTATTTTTATTCATTTAACCCCTCCCTATAATCTGGGTATTTTTTCTTTTCCAAAAAACCACGCATTAGTTTAGACACCAAAAAAATGATTTAGTTCAAAAAAAGGTATATTTTAGAATAATATTTAGTAAATTTTTTATTAATAACCTCTTTTTAATAGAAGTAATGGATTATTTTCTATTACTTCTATAGCTTCTTCGTACTCCAAACCAGAAGATAGTGCAACTTTTAAAGCAAATTCATAATTCAAAAAATCATCCGGTTCATGAGCATCGCTATTTACTAACAATTTCGCACCAAATTGTTTAGCTAATTTACTTACATGCCCATTTGATAAACTATGTCCTCTTCTTGCACTTAATTCTAAAAATATATCATTATTGACTGCTTCTTCTACATCTTCTGCTGAAATAATACCAGGATGGGCTAATATATCTACATATTTAGACCTAACTGCATAATGATTTGTTCCTTCAAAAACTGGTTCTACTATAGTTTCACCATGTATAACTACAATTTGTGCACCATTTTCCTTTGCGTATTTAGCTAAATCATTTATAATTACAGGAGGAACATGGGTTATTTCTACTCCAGGAATTATGTTTATATTTTTGAAATATTTTTTTTCAGTATCAATAAACTTATTTAAACTATTTAAAATGAAATCAATATTAGATGCATCAACATGATCTGTTATAGCAATAGCTCCATAATTATTAATTTGCGCATGCCTTATCTGTTCACTACAAATTAATGCTCCATCACTCAGAAAAGTATGAGTATGGAAATCATAAACTTTTTTCATTAATTTCTTCCCCTCTCCTGACCTATTTTTAGATGCTTGTGAAGTTACAATTGATCAATTATAGTATCTATGTCAAAATCGACATTGGTTAGTTACTTTCAGCCATGTTACCGTATTTTATTCAAAAATAATTTTTTAATAATAAAAGTCTACAAGTTTTAACCAAAGTAAATTTAATAGTAACTTTTTTGCCTTGAAGATTAACATAATTTGTTTTATAATGGTAGTGAAAAGAAAGATCCCCCTATCCCCCTGAGATAAACCCAGACATTCTTGCCGGATCCGTATGGATCCGGTTTTTTTTATGTTATTCCTCATTAAAAACACATAGATAAATTTTACCACTTTTTCTTTTTATAATGCAATATTTATTAAAAAAAATTATTAAATTATCATACTTATATCTAATGCTTTCACTGAGTGTGTCAATGACCCACATGATATTACATCAACGCCAGTTTTAGCAAAAGAAACTATGTTAGATTCATCTATATTACCTGAGGCCTCCAAAATAACGTTTCCTTGTGCAATTTTTACGGCCTTTTGAATAGAATCTATAGTCATATTATCTAAGAGAATAATATCAGCACCGTATTTTAAAGCCTCTTGAAATTGATTCAAATTTTGTACCTCTATTTCAATTTTTTGTGTATGGGAAGCCTTAGCTTTTACTCTTGTAAGCGCTTCTTTTATACCTCCGACTAGTTTTATATGATTATCTTTTATTAATATAGCATCAGATAGATTATAGCGATGATTCACACCTCCGCCAATTGCAACAGCATAACGATCAAAATATCTTAATCCTGGCACAGTTTTCCGTGTATCTGTAACCTTTGCATTATAGGGCTTGATTAAATTGCAGAGATGTCTAGTGTAAGTAGCTATACCGCTCATTCTTTGAAGTAAATTTAAACATAATCTTTCTCCCTTCAGAATTGGATTAATTGGGCCTTTAACTTCTGCTATAATATCTCCAGGAATAACTTCGCCTCCATCTTTCTTCTTTTTACTGAAAGTTATTGATGAATCTAACAACTGAAAAATCATCTCTACAACATCAAGACCTGCTATTATACCTTCTTCTTTTGCTTTTATATAGGAAGTTGTTTTAATATCATGATCTATAAGCAAATCTGTGGTAATATCACCCCATCCAATATCTTCCTCAAGAAAATTTTCGATATATTTTTTAATTACAAACTTATCAACTAAAGGTATCATTTGTTCATTCTCCTCTAAAAGAATTTATTCATTATATATTGATGCTTTTATTTAAATAATTTTGTATATCATATGTTTAACATTCTAGAAATAGGTATAAACGCCTTAGAACGAATGTCTTCTGGTACAATAATTTTAGGTTCCATCGTCTCTAAAGACCTTAATATGTCTTCTAAAGACGTTAACTTCATGTTTTGGCAAATCAATTTTGATGATGCTGTATAAAACTGCTTATTTGGACAAATCTTTTTCATTCTGTTTATAACGCCACTTTCAGTACAAATAATAAATTCTTTGGAAACACTTTTTTGCACATAATTTACCATTGCACTAGTACTTCCAACAAAATCCGCTAATTTAATAACATCCTTTCTACATTCTGGATGAGCTAATACTAAAGATTCAGGATGCTTATTTTTTACAGATTCTACCTCTTCCATGGTTAAACTATTATGAATATGACAACAACCTTCCCATAGTATAAGATCTCGACCTGTTTTTTCTTTTATGTATAGACCCAAATTTTTATCGGGCACAAAAATAATTCTACTATCAGAAGAAATGGAATTAATAACTTTCACAGCATTTGATGAAGTACAGCATAAATCGCTAAGAGCTTTAACCTCTGCTGTAGTATTAACGTAGCTTACCACTTTGGCATCAGGATAAAGTTGTTTTAATGATTGAAGTTCATTTGCAGAAATCATATTCGCTAACGGACAGCTAGCGTCTGTTTTTGGCAAAAGAATTGTTTTACTAGGTGACAAAATATAGGCTGTTTGGGCCATAAAATCTACCCCACAAAATACTATAACTTCTTCCTGTGCTTCTGAAGCTATACGAGCTAATTCCAGAGAATCCCCAACAAAATCAGCTACCTCTTGAACCTCTGAACGTTGATAAAAATGGGAAAGTATCAACGCATTTTTTTCATTTTTTAAACGTTTTATTTTATAAAAAACTGATTTTTTCAAATTTACACCTCTTTGTATTTTTGTAAATTAATCAGAATTAGTATTGACTCTATTTTACTACATAGAAATTGAAAAAAACAAATATATCTGAAATTAATATAATTAACCATAAACAATATGTTATAATCAAGTAATATTCTATATAATTCTAAATTTGTGGTTTTAGAAATAAGGATTTTGGAATTTCTAAAGATGTTATAATCCCAAATTTTAAGGAGGCAACTGATGTTACATGAAATATACATGCAACGTGCCTTGGAATTAGCTAGACGCGGATGGGGAACAACTAATCCCAACCCTCTTGTTGGAGCAGTAATAGTAAAAAATGGTGAGATAATAGGAGAAGGATATCACAAAAAACCCGGGGAGCCTCATGCCGAAATAAATGCTCTTGCACAAGCTGGCAAAAAATCAGAAGGTTCGACTTTATATGTCAACCTTGAACCGTGTAGCCATTTTGGAAGAACCGCGCCTTGCACTGACACTTTAATAAAGGCTGGCATAAAAGAAGTCGTTATAGCTATGCAGGACCCTAATCCTGAGGTTTCAGGTAAAGGCATTAAAAAACTTAAGCAAGCTGGTATCAAAGTAATTGAAGGAATACTAGAAGAAGAAGCTAAAAAGCTAAATGAAATTTTTATCAAATATATAACTTCTAAAATGCCTTTTGTAGTCTGGAAATGCGCCATGACTTTAGACGGAAAAGTGGCTACAGCTTCAGGAGATTCAAGATGGATAACAAATGAGGTATCAAGGGAATATACTCACTGGTGGCGATACAGGGTTTCATCAATTATGGCTGGAATAGGAACAGTTCTAGCAGATAATCCTAACCTCACAGTAAGATTACCAAATATAAATGTCGAAAAACAACCTATAAGGGTTATAGTAGATAGTTTTGGAAAAACCCCTTTAAATTTTAATGTATTAGATACAGATCTATCTCCAACTATAATTGTTGCTTCTGAAAACATTGCAAAATCTAAAGTTGAACTTTTCAAATCTAAGGGTGCTGAAGTAATAATTACTAAATCAAAAGATAGGGTAAACTTACCCGAATTAATGGCAGAACTTCATAATCGAGAAATTGATAGTCTGCTTGTAGAAGGGGGACCCACCCTTGCAGCTTCATTTTTGGAAGATAACCTTGTAGACAAAGTGATGATTTTTATAGCCCCTAAAATTGTTGGTGGAAGAAAAGCTCCTTCCGCTGTTGGAGGAAAAGGTGTTGATAAACTTGTTAATGCTTGGAATCTCAAAAATATTTCTATTAAACGCTTAGGGGAAGATATATTAATTGAAGGTTATTTTATTTAGTGGAGGAATTAAGATTGTTTACTGGTATCATTCAAGAGATTGGAAAGGTACGAAATATAATTAAAGGTTCAAAATCAATTCGTCTTGCAATAGAGGCTCCTAAATTAGCCCCTAAAATAGCTATAGGTGATAGTATATGTACAAACGGGGTATGTTTAACAGTATCAAAAAAAGAAGATAATATATTTTGGGCAGATGCTACCCCAGAAACAGTAAAACGAACAAATCTTTATGACCTAAAGCAAGGAAATTATGTTAATCTTGAGCCTTCTCTTAAACTCCAAGATTTAATAGGAGGACATTTAGTTAGTGGACACGTTGACGGAATTGGTATAATAAATAGAATATTTCAGGAAGAAAATTCCCTATACATTACAATACATGTTGAACCAATAACACTCTTCTATATTGTCGAAAAGGGGTCTGTTGCCGTCGATGGAATTAGTTTAACCGTTGCTAATATTGATGAAAAAGGATTCACAGTGTCGATTATTCCACACTCCTTACAAAACACCACCTTAAAATATAAAAAAACTGGAAGCAAAGTGAATATAGAATGTGACATGATTGGCAGGTATGTAGCAAAATTTATAGATAATATGGGAAAAAACAATAAAAGTAATATCTTAAACGAAGAATTTTTAAAAAATAACGGATTCATTTAAGGAGGACCTATATGAATCAAATTAAGTTTAACTCAATAGAAGAAGCTCTAGAAGATCTTAAAGAAGGTAAAATGGTAATAGTTGTAGACGATGAAGATAGAGAAAATGAGGGAGATCTCCTAATGGCAGCTGAATTCATAACTCCAGAAGCCGTAAACTTTATGACTAAGTTTGGCCGTGGGCTAATCTGTGCTCCTATGACTTCTCAAAGATTAAAAATGCTTGATATTCCTCAAATGGTTTTAAACAATACCGAACACCAACGTACAGCCTTTGCAGTCTCAGTCGATGCAAAATCTGTTAAAACGGGCATTTCAGCACATGAACGTGCTTTAACCATAAAAACACTGGTTGATCCAAAAACTACCTCAGAAGATTTAATAAAACCCGGCCATATATTTCCCCTTCAAGCAAAAGAAGGCGGAGTATTAATACGAACAGGTCATACTGAAGCAGCTGTAGATCTTGCAAGATTAGCGGGTTTATACCCTGCTGGAGTAATATGTGAAATAATGAACGATGACGGAACTATGGCTCGTTTGCCCCAATTATCAGAATTTGCCAAAAAACATAATTTAAAATTAATTACTATAGCAGATCTTATAACTTACAGAAGAAAAAATGAAAAACTAATAAAACGAGTAACTGAGCCAATAAGCCTGCCAACAAAATATGGAAACTTTGCTGCAGTTGCATATGAAAGTTTAATAAACAAAGATCACCATATTGCTTTAATTAAAGGAAATATTTCAGATGGAAATCCAGTACTAGCTAGAATACATTCAGAATGTTTAACTGGGGATACTTTTGGATCTTTGCGCTGTGATTGTGGTGATCAACTGCATAATTCAATGAAACAAATAGAAAAAGAAGGCAGAGGTGTATTACTTTACATGCGTCAAGAAGGAAGGGGCATAGGTCTTATCAACAAATTAAAGGCTTATAAACTTCAAGAAGAAGGACAAGACACCGTTGAAGCAAATTTAACACTGGGTTTTGATGCTGATTTAAGAGATTACGGTGAAGGTGCTCAAATATTAGTTGATTTAGGGATAAAAAAACTAAGATTATTGACTAATAACCCCAAAAAAATAGTTGGACTAATGGGATATGGGTTAGAAGTTGTTGAGAGAGTACCCATAGAAATACCCCCAAATGAAGTCAATAAGTATTATATGGAGACCAAAAAATCAAAAATGGGTCATATATTAAATTATTTTGATATGGAGGAAAAGTGAATGAAAATATATGAAGGCAATTTAATAGGTACTGGATTGAAAATAGGCATTGTTGTAAGTCGTTTCAATGAATTCATAACTAGCAAATTGTTAAGTGGTTCACTAGACACATTAAAAAGGCATGGAGTAGCTGAAGAAGATATAGAAATATCATGGGTACCAGGTGCCTTTGAAATCCCTTTAATTGCCAAACAAATGGCTCTATCAGGAAAATATAATGCTATTGTTAGTTTAGGTGCAGTAATTCGAGGGGCAACACCTCATTTTGATTACGTAGCATCAGAACTGTCAAAGGGAATTGCCCAAATATCACTACAAACAGGTATACCTATTGCTTTTGGTGTATTAACCACGGATAATATTGAACAAGCCATAGAAAGAGCCGGTACCAAAGCAGGCAACAAAGGTTCGGAGGCAGCAATTACAGCTATTGAAATGGCAAATCTTATAAAAACTGTCAACCACCCACCACTTAAACTCTGACGAATTTTGAAGTGGGAGCTTGTAAAAGCTCTATTTTAAAGGATAGAAGGATGGGGTATCCTGTGCTTAAAATGGATGTATGTTAGGTCTTTAAGAAATGAGGATTTCCTAAAAGTGAGCTTTTGAACTTATAACGGGTCCAGGGCGGAGCCCTCCCCCTTCCATAAGGATTTTGGAATTTCTAAAGTGGGTAAAATAAATATTTTTAGGAGGTTTGATAAATGATTCACGAATTTAAGAATAAAAAACCTATTATTGCAGATGATGTTTTTTTGGCACCAGGATGTCAAATAATAGGAAATGTTAAGATAGCCAAGGGATGCAGCATTTGGCATAATGCAACTTTAAGGGCAGACATTGGGCCCATAACTATTGGTGAATACACTAACATTCAAGATAACGCAGTTGTACATATTGATTATGATTATCCTACTATAATTGGCAATGGCGTTACAATAGGTCATGGTGCAATAATTCATGGTTGTACAATTAATGACAATTGCCTTATTGGTATGGGAGCTATAATTCTAAATGGAGCTGTAATTTCTGAAAACTGTCTTATTGGTGCAGGAGCATTAATAACAGAAAACAAAGAAATTCCACCTAACAGTTTAGTAGTAGGCGTTCCTGGAAAAGTACTACGTAAGTTAACAAAAGAGGAAATTGAAAAACTTAAAGAATCAGCAAAAGAATACTACTATTTATCAAGACAATATTTATAAATGATATACCCTTTGAATAAATAATTAAAAAATGTTCCTAATAAAGGAACATTTTTTAATTTAATGACTAGCTTTTATTCGTCCTTTAAAATTAAACTTTATTTATTATTTAGCATATTATGCCCTGAAATTCAATCTTGATTATTAATAGCTTCTTCTAAAGTATGCCACGAAAGTGTGAAGCATTTTATTCTCATTGGAAAGTTTGAAATATCGGAAAAAACCTCCATACCATCTATTAAATTCTTATCGTACTCTTTTCCTTGAGACATTTTTATGACTTCATTCAAGATCTTTTCTGCCTCTTCAACGGTTTTTCCTTCTATTATTTCACACATCATAGCAGCAGAAGCTTGACTAATAATACAACCATGTCCTAAATACGATGCTTCAACTATTTTACCTTTATCAACTTTTACAAAAATCGTTATTTCGTCTCCACAAGACAAATTCTTCCCTTCTGCCTTTTTACTAGCGGGAATTTCTTTTCTATACTTACTGTTTTTGGCATAGTCTAGAATTATATCTGAATAAAGATCTTCAATTCCTATTTTAACCACTCCCAAACTTTTTTTAAGCCTTCAATTAAAATGTCTATATCTTCATTTTGATTGTAAATATAGAAGCTAACTCTACATGTAGATCTAACTCCAAGTTCAGTCATCATTGGTTGCGCACAATGATGTCCACTACGAATTGCTACTCCAGCTATTTCATTTAATAAATGTGCTACATCATGCGGATGAATACCTTTTACGTTAAAAGAAATGATAGAACTTTGTAGATTATTTTTTGGGCCATAAATCTCTAAAAAATCTAACTTTTTCATCTTTTCTAAGGCATATTGAGTTAATTCATTGTCATGTTGGGCTATATTATTCATGCCAATTTGTTGTAAAAAGTCTACAGCTTTTGCAAGACCAATACTTCCTTCTACGTTGGGAGTACCAGCCTCAAATTTATAAGGGAGTATGGTAAAAGTTGTATCTTCCATACTTACCTTATCAATCATTTCTCCTCCATATAGGAATGGAGACATTCGTTCTAAATACTCTTTTTTCCCATATAATATTCCTATACCTGTAGGTCCTAGCATCTTATGACCAGAAAAAGCTAAAAAATCAATATCTAATGACTTTACATTAACAGAAATGTGAGGTACATATTGTGCACCATCTACAATAATTATTATATCTTTTCTTATTTTTCTTGCTTTTTCTACAATCATATTTATAGGTATAACTTGCCCTGTAACGTTAGATATCCCAGTTATACTGATTATTTTTGTTTTTAAATTTATATATTTTAAATACTCATCTAATTCAAATATACCTTTTCTCAATGGGAAATATTTGATTTTAATATTGAAGATCTTACCAATTTGCTGCCAAGGTACAAAATTCGAATGATGTTCCATGGTAGTAATTAATATTTCTTCATTTGGTTTAACGATCTTAGAGATAGCTAAAGAATAAGCCAATAAATTTAAGGATTCTGTTGTTCCTTTAGTAAAGATAACTTCTTCTTCTTGTGCGTTAATAAATTTAGCTATTTTTTGTCTGGATGACTCAAACATCTCAGTTGCCTCAGAAGCTAATGTATGGGTCGATCTGTGAACATTGGCATGATGATTCAAACTATATTCAGTAACAGCTTCCATAACTTGCTTGGGCCTCAATGATGTAGCAGCGTTATCCAAATAAACTAATCTATGACCATTTATTTTTCTCTTTAATACAGGAAATTCTTCTTCATATTCGTTGGAAGACAACATTTCGTACCTCCTGACTAATGTCTTCCCCATACCTATTTAGCTTATCTACTGCTGGTTCGAAAATTCCATAAGCAATCATTTTTTTGGCAGCTTCTCTAGAAAATCCACGCGTCATTAGATAATATAATTTATCTGATTCTATAGTTCCGATGCTTGCTGCGTGCGATGCAGTCACCTCATTTTCATCCACTGTTAAACTTGGTATTGCTTCGGCTTTGGACTTTTCAGACAAAGTTAAGGTATAGCTTGATTCAGCAGCATTAGTGTCTTTTGCCCCTCTCTTAATATCAAGAAAACCCCTAAATACAGCTTTAGAGTTATCTTTTATAATTCCTTTACCATTAATACTTCCTGTGGTTTTTGGTGCATAAAACCTCATTAAATAAAGCATATCTATAATATTATCATTAGTTGCTAAATAATAAGGATTAACAGTAGCTACTGAATTTTTCCCTGAAAATCTAAAAATAAAATGAGGAGCAGTAATTTTTCCGCCTATATTAATATCTATTACTTCAACTTTTGAATTTTCCTCTAATTCTATAAAGATATTATCTATATTGATATCATTATTTCCGTTTAGATTTATGTTAACTAATTCTAAAGAGGCATTTTTATGGACAATTATTCTATTTGAAGTTGTTCTAAAACCTTTTCCTTGATCATTGGATCTTAAAATTCTTATAACTGTAGCTTTTGAAAAAGGTTTTAAATTGTAAACAGACATTTCATATATTGGAGCTTTCAAATAATAGTTAATTATTATAGGTTCTCGTGTTTCTCCTTCTTCTGTTTTAAGATAAAAACCAGTATTGGAAAATGCTTCTGCCATTAACAAAAACTTCCTATGAGCCCCTTCAAAATCGTATTTTGCAAGGATTTCAATCCCATCTTCATCTATACCATTTATACCAAAAATTTTTCCTTTAACTGCTGTTGGAGCAAAAGATATGTATTTTTCAGGTTCATAGCCATTTAATTTAGTTCGTTTCCATTTAGGAAAACCCCAATTTTTGTATGCTTCAAATCTATAACTTTTAAAAGTTTTTAAGTAATCGTTAGATATATGCTCTAACGAAGATTGAAATTCAAAATCTCCATAATCTTTTTTTGCTTGTATCTGCGGAACTTGCCATTCTACAGCTTTTATATTATTATGTTTCATATCTATTGTTTTTTCAAAAATTGTGTCCAACTTTTCCACCTCTTGTTGTTAAATTGAGTAATTAAGCTTTTAACCTATAGAAGATTCTATTTCTAAATTTATAAGTCTATTTAGCTCTATTGCATATTCAAGTGGAAGCTCTTTTGCAAAAGGTTCGACAAATCCTCTTACAATAAGCGCCTTGGCTTCTGCTTCCTTCAAACCCCGACTCATCAAGTAATATATCTGTTCTTCTCTAATCCTTCCTATCCTAGCTTCATGTCCTATATCGGCTTCATCAGTATATACCTCAATTAATGGAATCGTATCACTTTTTGAAATGTTATCCAACATTAATGCTTGACAAGATACAGAAGCTTTTGCACCTTTGGCATTTCCTCCCACTCTAAGCCAACCTCTATAAAATGCCCAACCTCCACCAATACTTATACTTCTGGCATCAACATTGGCGCTTGTGTAGGGAGCTAACATGAACACCTTAGAACCTGTATCCATATGTTGCTTCGGACCTGCGTAAGTAATTGCTTTAGTTTCAGTTTTTGCACCCTTACCTCTTAAAATAGAAGCTGGGTAAATCATAGATTTCTCACTACCCATCGAACCCGAAGCCCACTCCATTATTCCATCTTCATCAACTATGGCTCGCTTTGTATTTAAATTGTAAGTGTTCTTACTCCAGTTTTGAATAGTAGCATATTTTACTCGTGCACCTTTTTTTACATATATTTCTACCGCCCCTGCATGTAGATTTGTTATTTCATAAAATGGGGCTGAACAGCCTTCAATAAAAACAACTTCACTACCTTCATCTGCAATAATTATAGTATGCTCCATCTGTCCCATACCTGGATTATTCATTCTAAAATAAGCCTGAAGTGGTAAAGGAACTTTTACTCCTTTAGGAACATATAGAAAGGTACCTCCACTCCATACCGCACCATGGAAAGCAGCATATTTATGATCCGTAATAGGAATAGCTTTCATAAAATATTCTTTTACCAAATCAGGATATTCTTTTACAGCACTTTCCATATCTAAAAATATTACTCCTAATTTTTCCATTTCTTTTTTTATATTTTGATAGACAATTTCCGAATCATACTGGGCGCCTACTCCCGCCAAAGCCTTTCTTTCGGCCTCAGGAATACCCAATTTATCAAAGGTCTCCTTTATTTCTGAAGGAACTTCCTCCCAAGATGTGGCTTTTTTAGCATCAGGTTTAATATATGCAACTATTTTACTAACATCTAAATCAGATATATCAACTCCAAATCTAGGATCCCTCCACGTTTCAAAAACTTCCAAACTTTTCAACCTAAGATCTCTCATCCATTTTGGTTCTTGTTTTTGATCAGAAATTGCTTCTACTACTTGTTTATTCAATCCTGGTATTGTTTTGTATGCATATTTAACCTGACTTTTAAAATCAAACTTACTTTGATCTATCAATAAATCTTCTATATTAAATTCTTTATCTCTAGACATTTTTTCACTCCTCGTTTATATTGATTCCTAATTCTTTTTCTATTATCGAATACCCCGTTTCTTCAATTTGTTCAGCTAATTCTTTTTTACCGGTCATTACTATTCTTCCATCAATATAAACATGAACAAAATCTGGAACAACATAGTTTAAAATCCTTTGATAATGGGTAATAAGTAAAATACCCATGTCTTCTGTCTTAAAATTGTTCAGATTTTCAGATACAACTCTTAAAGCATCCACATCTAATCCGGAATCTATCTCATCTAAAATACATAGTTTTGGTTTAAGAAATCCCATCTGCAAAATCTCACTTTTTTTCTTCTCTCCACCAGAAAAACCTGTATTTATATATCTTTCTAAGAAGTCCTGGTTCAAATCTAACTGATTAGTAAGTTCAGATATTGATTTATTCAAGTCCAAAAGAGTGCGTTGATCTTCTGAATGAATGTTTCTGTATGAATTAATCAAAAATTGTCTCATCTTTATACCTTCGATTTCTTCGGGTATCTGAAAAGAAAGAAATAAACCTAATCTTGCCCTTTCATCCGTTGAAAGATTCAATATTGATTGACCTTCAAATAATATATCTCCTGACGTTACTCTATACTTTGGATTACCCATGATAACATGTGCCAAAGTAGATTTACCCGAACCATTGGGACCCATTAAGGCATGAATCTCGCCTTTATTAATTGTTAAATTAACTCCTTTTAATATTTCAACTCCTTCTTCTATGACCTCTGATCTCAAATCACGAATTTCCAACAGTGCTGTCATCAATTTTCCTCCTCAATTTCTTTTTTATATATTATATTTGATTCTTAATTTGTTTTTAAATTCTACCATATTTGTCCACTTTAAGTCAAGGTAAATATCGTATCTTAAAAGGCAATTAAAATACCACACAATATTTAAATAATAATGAAAAAAAACTTTTTCGGATTCAATAACATACAAACTTCACTAAAAACCTAAGGCGAAATGTGTCTTGATTGTTATACTATTTATATCCAAAAGATTTCGAATTTCTTTATTCGTCAAAGATACCTCTGTTCTATTTTCAATAATTCTTGTATTCGATCCAAAACCAAGGCTTGCTTTCCAGTAACCATAATACTGTTCTATTCCAATAGAGAGTGGAATTATTTTCAAAAGTGAAGTTTTTAGCTTTATTCCCCAATTGAATAACTTATTTTCAAAATAAAATTCCCCAAAAGGAATAATATCAAAAACAATTGCAGGAATCCTAAAAAAGGCTGACAAACCCAGTGGAAAAGAGTATTCTTCTCTAGATAATTCTATAACTCCATTCTCATTAGAAATTGAACCTTTAAAAGTATCCCCTTCAAATTTTAAAGTTTCTTGATGATGTATTTTATACAAATAATGAATTAAAAATTGTATAGTATTGAGAGATATAAAATTAATTAATTGTATCACATACTTATAATATTTATATATATGAATAATAGTTAATTTCTAGATTCAATATAATATAAATTTATAGTTACAAACAAATTTGTAAAAGATGATATAATAAAATTAATTCATAATTAAATTTGAAGCTAATTATACTTAATTAATTTAAGTTAACTTCAACTATTATTAAATTCTTTTTTGTTGTTTTACTATATTATATGTGGGGGGTATTTATATGTTTAGAAGAAAGTTTTTGTTTATAGGTATCTTAATTGCTGTGTCTTTGTTCTCTTTTTCTAATTCAGTAGATTTTGCAGGAGGTTCAGGAAGCAAAGAGGATCCATTTTTAGTATCAAATTCAAACCAGTTATATAACATACGGCATTTTTTAGATAAACATTTCAAACAAATATCTGATATTGATTTAAGTACTTATGAAGATTGGGAACCTATTGGGAACAATACTTCACCGTTTTCAGGGACATATAATGGGAATGGTTATAAGATATTAAATGTGCAAATGAATAAACCAACGGATAAACCAAAAGGAGATATCATAGGGTTGTTTGGATATATGTCCGGTAATTCTAAAATAGAAAATGTATGTCTAGAAAATGTAAATATAGTTGCAAGAGCAGACGTTGGTGGACTAATTGGCTATGTTTATAGTGGTACAATTAGCAACTGTTTTGTAAGCGGTAATATATCTGCGGATAACAACGTAGGTGGTTTAGTAGGTGGGAACTTTACTGGCGTAATAGAATGGAATAGAACAGATGTAACTATTCAAAGAAAATCACATATTGGCGGACTTGTTGGTCATAATAGAGGAAAAATAAGCAATAATTGTGCTTTTGGAGATGTACAAAGTGATATCTATACAGGCGGTTTGGTTGGATATAACAGGGGCGAAATAGAAAACAGTTTTTCATTAGGTAATGTAAAAGGTGAAAATTTTTCTGGAGGTCTCGTTGGATACAATGTTAGTGGTATCATTAAAAATTGTTATTCAATAGGAGAAGTTTCAGGTGTAAGTAAAATAGGTGGACTAGTAGGGGAAAATTCTCTTGGTGGAGTAATAGAAAATTGTTACTCCACAGGAAATGTTTCAGGTATTACATATGTAGGTGGCCTTGTCGGTAACAACAATAGTAGTAAAATAGAAAATTGTTACACATGCGGAAATACCACTGGAAATAATTTAGTGGGTGAGGTTGTAGGATTTGGCTCAGGATCTGAATTTAGAAAAACAGAGATCGAATTAATGACGAAAAAAGATACCTTCAAAGATTGGAATTTTTTAAGTATATGGAGTATTGAGGAAAATATAACTTTTCCTTATTTCAAATGGCAAGATAATATATCACACAATTATTTACCCAAATAGATATTACTCAAAAAAAGGCTACAAAGATGTCAGCCTTTTTATCTTATTGTTATTCTAATTGTTAGCCTTAAGATATTGATATAAAATATCTTTTTTTAGTTTCTGGGCTTTTTCTTCTCCTGCCAGATACTTTATTATCTCTATTGCAAAATCTACTGCTAACGCGGGCCCTCGTGAAGTTATTATATTTTTATCTCTAACAACAGGTTTTTCCACATATATTCCGTCTTTCAATTCATTTTCAAATCCCGGATAAGAAGTCACTTGTTTCCCTTTTATTACTCCAGCCTTTGCAAGAACTATTGGTCCAGCACATATTGCTGCAACAAGTTTGCCTGCTTCATTCATTTTTTTTACGATATCTATAACAAAATGATTATCCCGTAGTCTTTCTGAACCAGGCATACCACCAGGAATAATAACCGCATCATATAAAGATACATCATTTAACTCTTCTATTTTTTTATCTGCTATAACCGTAATTTTATGAGATCCTTTCACTTTGTTGTCATTTGTTATCGATACAGTATCAACTTCTATTCCTGCTCTTCTCAGATAATCTACCACTGTTAATGCCTCTACTTCTTCAAATCCATCAGCTAAAAAAACTAATGTTTTCATATAACCACCTCCTCGTACATTTCTTGAAGTATCTAACCTTGTAAATTTTAATGCCAAAATTTAAATTTTGACCAAATACTATGTACCTTACATCAACGAAGATTTGAATTATATATAAACATTCAATCTTTAATATGTCTTATCCCACTACCAACGGGATGTGTAGTATCCCCTTTGTAACGAGGAATTAAATGTATATGCAAATGAAAAACCGTCTGTCCTGCATCATATCCAACATTTACCCCAACATTATACCCGCTTGGAGAAAACTGCTCATCAATAATTTTTTTGCATTCATTAATAAGTTGATATAAACTAACTATTTCTTCTTCAGTCGCTTCAAAAAAACTATCAAAGTGTCTTTTAGGAATTACAAGTATATGGCCTTTGCTAACCGGGTGTTTATCGTATATAGCAAAAGCTAATTCATTTTGCACAACTATATTATCTGGATTATCTTTTATATCACAAAAAATACACCGACTCATTAAATCAACTCCTTAACTCATTTTACCACATCAATATAATTATACTATATTTAAAAAATAAGCATTATTTTATTTTTAATAGACTTAACGCTTTTTCATAATCTCTTTTCCTTTCGTAGGTTGGAACTAAACTTCCTCCTGTAGCCCAGCACATATGACTAACATTATCTATCTCAGAAAAATAAATTGGCCCCAAAAATCCTGCAAATGCTGATGGTTCCAAATATATATTTTCTTCATCTACAGATGTTTTTAAAAATGTATATAATCTTTTATCTTCAACTGTAAATATTCCATCAACAACTTTATTCATCATTCTTGTAGCAAGTGAAGAAGCTCTACCAACTGCCAAGCCATCTGCTTCGGTTTTGTTATCTAACCCAAAATCGTTTACGGAAACTTTATCAAACAAACCTGTAATTAAAGCTAATAACATTGCTGGAGAATGTGTTGGCTCTGCAAAGAAACAACGAACATTATCCCCATAAATGAGTTTTAATCCAAAGGTTATTCCTCCGGGAGAACCCCCTACACCACAAGGCAAATATACATACAATGGATGATCTTCATCAACTATAATATTTAATTTTGATAACTGCTGTTTAATTCTTATACCTCCAACTGCATATCCTAAAAACAAATCCTTAGAATTTTCATCATCTACAAAATAGCTGTTAGGATCCTCTTTAGAACGTTTCCTTCCTTCTTCTATAGCAACTGAAAAATCGCCATCATATTCAACTACTTTCACACCTTTACTTCTTAGAAGTTCTTTTTTCCATTGCTTTGCATCTTGAGACATATGTACGATTACCCTAAAACCTATTTTGGCGCTTATAATACCTATACTTAAAGCCAAGTTTCCTGTACTTCCAACTTGCACTGTATAATTTGAAAAGAACTTTTTGTACCTTTCTTCCGATAAAACACTATAATCATCTTCAATAGAAAGCATACTATTTTCTATAGCTAACTTCTCGGCGTGTTTTAACACTTCATATATTCCACCTCTTGCTTTGATTGACCCAGCTATTGGAAGCAAATCGTCTCTTTTTAGAAATAGTTTACCTTTTATTTTTCTTGAATAATCGCATTCAAGCCTCTTCTTCATATTATTAATTTCATAAATTGGAGATTCTATAATGCCGTTCCTAACTTCTGGAAACTCTTTTCTAATATATGGTGCAAATCTTTGTAACCTAGCTTCTGCATCAATAACGTCTTCATATGATATAGGTAAAGTACTAAGAATGTCTTTAAACTTCATTTTATGATCATTAATCCACATAACTTCTTCCAATGTCTTTATCTTAGAAATTAATAGAGGATCTTCTCTTGATTTGAAAACATTATTCATCTTTAATCTCCTTTTTAATTTTTTATAAATTGCCTAGCTTCTTTTTTAAATGATTTTAGGTATCACTTAATTCCATTAGGAATGTGAATCTTTCACTTTTAAATTACCATAAATTATTATACCTGGAGGAATTAAACAATCAAAAATACTAATTGTTACAAAAAAATGACCTCATTTCTATAGTTAAACTTCAAGTTGTATTATTCACATTGTGGTATAAGAACAGTCGTGATATAATTTATTTGTATATTAATAAAATATCCATATAACAAATAATTATTAAATAATAATCATAAAGTTTAGGAGTGAGATTATTTTATGAAAAAGTTTATCACTTTTTTCACATTAATAATATTTACCTTCACATTATTTAGTCAATCATTATTTGACATTACTTCCATAGAGTCTAATATAGAAAGATTAAAAGCATATGAGGAAATTGTAGAACAATTAAATGAAATAGAAAGCGAAGAAAATGATTTAAAGAAATTAGACTTGTACGACAAGTTTTTTGAAGAAAAACTTTTGAAAATACCTATTAGCTTGGAAAAAGGTGTCGTTACAAGGGTAATAGATGGAGACACTGTCGAAATTGAAATCGATGGAAAAATATATAAAACAAGATTCATTGGTATAGATACACCTGAAAGCACTACAAAAATTGAACCTTTTGGTCTTGAGGCCTCCCTTTTTACTACCAAAGAATTATTAGGTAAAACTGTATATCTTGAAAAAGATGTTTCAGAAACAGATAGGTATGGAAGACTTTTGAGATATATTTGGCTTGAACCACCAAATGAGATAAATGACTTGGAAATACGTACAAAAATGTTTAATGCTATTCTTCTACTAAACGGATTCGCAAAAATTTCAACTTTTCCACCTGATGTCAAATATGAAGAATATTTTTTAACTTATTCGAAAGAAGCTCAAGATAACAATTTAGGATTGTGGGCTTTAAGCGAAAAATTAACTAGTGATGCTACTAATTTTGCTACATTAACAGATACCTCTACTCCTACTCAAAAGGTTTACGTTGATACTGAAGGAAAAGGGCTCATCAAAGGGAATATTAATTCTAAAGGAGAAAAGATTTATCATATGCCTGGGGGAATGTATTATGAACAAACTATTCCTGAAGTATGGTTCAAAACGGAACAAGAAGCCCAATCTGCTGGTTTTAGAAAATCAAAAAAATAAATAAATATGAAAAAATTAGTAATTTCATTTTTTATATAATTTCTGGATTTTACCTCTTGTGTAAATTTTGTTTAGTAAAATATCTCATAATTAAAATAATTTTAAAAAATGCCTTGGGGTGACAGTTTTGATTAGTTTAGCCAAAAAGATAACGCCAAAGTTAAAAAATCTTATATTAGAAGAAATTACAAAAGATGAGACTATTTCGCTACAACTATTTCTTAGTTTCATAGTCATTAAGGTTCTAGAGGCAAAAGGCCTAATAAAAAAATCTATGAGGATTTTTGAAGATGACGTCAAAAATCCTAGTCTTTTATCTAAATACCTTTACCTAATTCAAATATTACATAATAATTTTAATAATTTTGATGCAATTTTTTCTATAATTCATAAGATTACAGAAAAAAACCTAAAAAATATAGTTTTTTTATTTAAAGAAACATCCGATGAGAATTGGAATAACGAAGAAATAATATCTTGGTGTTATGAATACTACAATTATCCTTCTGAAAAAAAAGCGGTTGATAATTCACAATTTTATACCCCAGCATGGATAGTAGAATTTCTGATAGAACATACCTTGACTAAAAATTTTGTAGATAAAAATAATATCTCTATCGAAAAAATTAGGATAATAGATCCTGCTTGTGGCTGTGGAAACTTTATTATTCAAATATATGATGCATTAAAAAATATATATTTATCTAAAGGTTATGAACCTAAAGAAGCTTCAAAAATGATAATTACTCATAATTTATATGGTGTAGATATAGATGAGATTGCTGTTGAAATAACAAATCTGATTTTAAAAATAAAAGCAATGGAAGACGGTGTATTAAAAATACGGGAGACAAATTTTGTTTCTATTCCAAAATTAAAGTCAGGCCACCCACTCTTTAAAAAATTAGAGGTTATGGGAAGCTTGATTACTCAATCTGATCTTAAAATATTAAAAAAAATGAATATTCAAGATAATTATCTTTCAAAATTAATAAAAATTTTAACTCAAAAGTACGATATTGTTCTAACCAATCCTCCATATCTTGATTCATCTGATTATAAAGATGATCTAAAAAAATATATAAATGAAGACTACAGGGATTTTAGAAAAAATCTATACTCTTGCTTCATAAAAAAGAATTATGAACTGCTGAAAGATAATGGATACATTGGAATGA
>LSQX01382976.1_pt1 | contig 36610 bp, 31 predicted proteins | sample 654561 | NCBI WGS metagenome assembly LSQX01 (sample SAMN04489861, study PRJNA283612) | anaerobic digester metagenome | isolation source: 4 biogas reactors fed with cattle manure at either 37C or 55C with and... | place: Denmark: Kongens Lyngby | collected 2014 | reverse complement strand
GGGGAAGGTGTCAGCCGCAGGCTGATGTATGAGGGGTAGTACCGCAAATTACGGGAAAGATGGAACGAATGAAATCCTCGACTGCGTTTCGGATGAAATCCGCCTTCGGCGGGTGACAATCCCTCCGTCACTGCTTCGCTGTGACACCTCCCTTTGCACAAGGGAGGCTGAATGGAGGTCTTCTGTATCAGCCGACTGCTGACTGTGACGTTGCTGGCGGATGATATCCGCCCCTACCGCTTATACTATAAAAACCATAAAAAACCTGCACAAAAAAACCCCGGTTGACCGGGGTTTTTGCATATAAACTTAAAAGGGCTTACTGTCTTTCAGCTCCACAATCTGGTTAAAGGCGTTATCCTTTGTGTCCTTGCAGAAATAGCCGGTGCGGACAAACTGGAACCTTTCCCCGGGCAAAGCGTCTGCCAGAGCTTTTTCCACCTTGCAGTTATCGTAAACCCTTATGGACTCCGGGTTGAAGAAGTCGTCAATGGTTTTCCCTTCGGGAACCGCTCTTGTGTTTTCGATATTGAACAAGGGCTGATACACCCTTGCGGCGAATGTTTCGCAGTCTTCCGCCGACACCCAGTGAACGGTGCCCTTAACCTTCCGCCCGTCAACCGGGTTACCGCTCCCGCTTTCAAGGTCGGCGGTGACTATGATTTCCGAAATTTCCCCGTTTTCGTCAAGAATGGCTTCCTTGAATTTAACTATATACGCTCCCATAAGCCGGACTTCCCCGTCGGGCTTCAGCCTGAAATACTTGGGGGGCGGGTTAAGGGAAACATCGCTTCTTTCGATATAAAGATGCTTCGAGAAAGCAACCTCCCGGGTTCCCGCATTTCCGTCGTTGGGGTTGTTGGTAAGGGGGAAATATTCCTTTTTACCTTCCGGATAATTTTCCAACGTCAGCTTTACCGGCTCAAGGACGGCAATCCTCCGCCTGGCGGTTTGGTTGAGTTCCTCCCTGATACAGTGCTCAAGCAGGGCAAGGTCTACTATGGAATAGGTTTTGGCAATCCCCGCCCGTTCCACAAAGTCGAACAGCGCTTCCGGGGTATAACCCCTCCGCCGCAGGCCGCTTATGGTTGGCATACGGGGGTCGTCCCAGCCGTCAACGATTCCCTCCTCCACCAGCCGGCGTAAATTCCGCTTTGACATAACCGTATTGGTTATATAAAGCTTGGCGAATTCATACTGGTGGGGGGGCTTTTCAAAGCCGATGTTTTCCGTCACCCAGTCGTACAGTGGGCGGTGGTTTTCAAATTCGATGGAACACATGGAATGGGTTATCCCCTCAAGGGCGTCCTGAATGGGATGGGCGTAGTCGTACAGGGGATAAATGCACCATTTGCTTCCCTGCCGGTGGTGGTCCCGGTAAAGAATGCGGTAGATTATGGGGTCCCGCAGGTTTATGTTGGGGGAGGACATATCGATTTTCGCCCTTAAAGTGCAGTAGCCTTCGGGAAATTCCCCGTTTTTCATTTTATCGAAGAGTTCCAGATTTTCCTCAACTGTCCTGTTGCGGTAGGGGGATTCCTTTCCCGGTTCGGTGAGGGTGCCCCTGTAGGCTTCCACCTCTTCGGAGGAAAGGTTGCAGACATAGGCTTTTCCCTCTTTAATAAGCTTTATCGCAAACTCATAGCATTTGTCAAAGTAGTCCGAACCGTAAAACACGTTGTCGGGCTTCCGCCCGATAAGCCACACCATATCCTCATATATGGAGTTTACGTATTCGGTGTCCTCCTTTTCGGGGTTGGTGTCGTCATACCGGAGGTTGAAGCTACCGCCGTAGCGTTTTGCGGCGGTAAAGTTGATGTATATGGCCTTGGTATGGCCGATATGAAGATAGCCGTTGGGTTCCGGCGGGAAACGGGTGCGGATTTTATCGACCTTCCCTTCGGCAAGGTCCTTTTCTATTATATCAAACAAAAAGTTGCTTGTCTTTTCTTCCATTAAAGATTCTCCTTAAACTTTGTAATTCTCCCTGTCGTTTTGTCATAGCCCAATATCTGCATAATGGCAAATAAGTCGGGGGAGTTTTGCTTTCCGGTTACGGCTATCCGTATAAAGGAGGAAACATCGGCAACACTGCCTTTGTATTTTTCCGGGTTTGCCTTGTACTCCTTCATATCCGGACAAAAACCGTATTCTGATGCGATTTTTTTAATTTTATTAAACCATTCGTTCTGGTCGTCTTTTGGTGAGTAGTTTTGTATGAATTCCGTAAGGATTTTTTTAATATCCTCTTTGTCGAATCCTTCAAGGCTGTCTCTGACTTCAAAGCATTCCTCAAAGATAAAGCCCATATAGTCTTTTACTTCGCTCCAGGCGGCTATATCCTTTCTGGGCTTGTTCCCCCCCCGGCCGATGTCCAGTGTCCGGATAGCCTTGTCTTTGTGTTCCGAAAGCACACCGGCAAAGGGTTTGTCGAATTCCTCCGCCCAATTAAGGGTGGCGTTATATACCTGTTCCGCCGTAAACTTTGAAATCAGATTTTTTGAAATGTCCCTCAGCTTCGCTTCGTCAAAAAGGGAGCCGGCGGGGTTCATCTTTTTATAGGAAAATTGAAATTTGTCGGGGGAAATATCGGGGTTCAGCCGCCGCCAGTCCTCAAAATTGGAATTGAGTATGGTAAGCATATATTCATATATGGTTGCCACCGGATAACCCGCCTTTTTATAGAAGGAAAGGGCGGCTTCGGGGTCTTTACGCTTTGAAAACTTCCGCTTAGAAGTGCCCTCCATCTTCATAAGGGGTCCTATGTGGAGATATTTCGGGAGCTTAAAGCCCAGAGCCTTAAATAACTGTATATGCAATGGCAGGGAGGGGAGCCATTCGTCCCCCCGCACCACATGGGTTGTCCTCATTAGATGGTCGTCAACGGCGTGGGCGAAGTGGTAGGTGGGGACGCCGTCGGACTTTATAAGCACATGGTCTATGTCGTTTTCGCTTATTTCCACCCTTCCCTTAATAAGGTCGTCAAAGGGGTGCTTGTTTTGCCGGTTTCCCTCCGAACGGAAGCGCAGTACCCAGGGGGTGCCCTTTTTAAGCTCCGCTTCTATATCCTCAAGGGTTCTGTCCCGCCAGATAGCCCATTTGCCGTAGTAGCCCGGGTCGCATTTCGATTCCGTCTGCCGACTGCGGATTTCATTAAGCTGGTCTTCGGTGCAGAAGCAGGGATAGGCCATACCCTGACTTACCAGGAGTTTGGCATAGCAGTGATATATTTTAACCCGCTGTCGCTGTCGGTAGGGGCCGTAGTTGCCGAAATCCCCGTCGGCGGTTGCTCCTTCGTCAAAGACAATACCGCAATATTTAAGACCGTCAATCAGGACCTTAACCGCTCCTTTGACCTCCCGCTTGGCGTCGGTGTCCTCGATGCGCAGGAAAAGCACCCCGCCGGACTGGTGCGCCATCCTTTCGGAGGTCAGCCCCTGCAGGATGTTCCCCAGATGGACAAAGCCGGTGGGGGAGGGGGCAAGGCGGGTTACAATCGCCCCTTCGGGGAGGTTGCGGGGCGGATATTTCGCCTCGTAATACTCCGGTGTTTCGGTTATTTCGGGATAAAGCATTTCGGCAAGTTTGTTGTAGTCCATTGTTTCCTCCATTAAGATGAGTAGCCTTCCCCTGGAGGGGAAGGTGTCAGCCGAAGGCTGACGGATGAGGGGTAGTGCCGACACTCTGGATGTGCAGTTTCCCTATCAATTATTTACATATCTTACAGCAGTAAAATGTCAGGTTTACATATATTCCAATTCGACTTTTTTACTTAAATCCTTAACCATGGCATCTATTGCTTTGCACACATTATCAAATGATTTATTAACTTCAGAGTTCCAGAACCGAACCACGGTTACCCCGAATTCGTTGAGGTACTCCATTCTGATTATATCTTTTGTGGTTTTATCCTCTTCAAGATGATGTAATCCGTCAAGCTCTATGGCAAGCTTTACGGAAGGACAGTAAAAATCAACTATGAAATATCCGATTATTCGTTGACGGTAAAACTGAACGGGGTAACTGCGAAGAAAGTCATACCAAAGACGTTTTTCCTCTTTGGTCATATTTTTACGGAGTGTTTGGCTTATGTCCTTAATTTCAGTATTTCTCGGAAGACGACCCATATACACCTCGCTAAGAAAAGCGGTGGTTTTAGTGGGCAATAATGCCATTGAGGGAGTATTTTTTACTGATTCCGAAAAGTATATTTATTTTCGTTTTTCCTTTGCTGGCACATTTTACGGCACTGCCCCTCATCCACCGCTACCGCGGTCCCCCTTCCCCTCCAGGGGAAGGCTTTTTTTATATTCACCCTCGCAAAATTTACCACATGTTGACTTTTAACGAATCGCCCTTATTGATTAAATCAAATTATATCATCTATTATTCCGGCGGTCAAGGAGGAATTGGAGGTTATTCTATATATTTCCGGCGTTATCGGTAAAATTTACCGGCTATATCCCCAAATCGTTCCCCAAAAAGGAGGCCCTTGTTATAATATGCCTTCCGAATCTGGAACGGATAAGGTCGGTTTCCCGGTCCAGGCTCGACCGCTTCTGCTCCCTTATTTCCTCCTCCGAACAGACAAAGCACAGCTGGGTGGCAAGGCGGTTTTCCTCCACCAGATCGCAGCATGCCACCTGCACCGATCTTACGGGGACCGCCATGTTCCAGTTTGCCACAATAAGCCCCAATGCGGTTTCCTCCACCGTTTTGGTGGAGGAGGTGGGAAAGGGCAGCTTTTTCTGGCGGGTAATCATTTCAAGGGAGGTGTCCCTTATCATAAAGCTTACCACTCTGCATTTCGCCTTTGCCTGACGCATACGGGAAGCGGCCTTGTCGGCAAGGAAGGATACCGCTTTCCTGAAATCCTCCTCCCCCTTCAGATCCCGCAAAAAGGTCATGCCGTTGCCGAAGGATTTCGGAGCGGGAGAAAGGCTGGACACAAGGCTTTCATCCCGTCCGTGGCAGGCGTCGTACAGGGACTTCCCCGCCTTACCGAAAAGGGACACCAGCACATTCACGTCGGAGCCGGCAAGGTCCCCTATGGTGTTTATCCCCAACATCTTCAGCTTGGGCACCGTATGGCGACCGATATACATCATATCCCCTACGGGGAGGGGGTAAAGTATTCGCTTATAGGTTTCCCGGGTTATAACCGTGGTGGCGTCGGGCTTTTTGTAGTCGCTCCCCAGCTTGGCAAAGGTTTTGTTAAAGGAAACCCCCGCCGAAACGGTTATTCCCAGCTCGGTTTTTATCCGGTTTCTTATTTCGTCTGCAATCCTTTTCCCGCTGCCGAACAGATTGGTGGAGCCGGTGACGTCCAGCCAGGATTCGTCGATGCCGAAGGGCTCGATCATATCGGTGTAGTCGCCGTAGATGGAGTTCACCTGACGGGAATATTCCTCGTACAGCTCGTGATGGGGGGGAACGACGACAAGGGAGGGGCATTTCTTTTTTGCCTGCCAGATGACCTCCCCGGTGGCAACGCCGCATTTTTTGGCAAGTTCGTTTTTGGCAAGGACAACGCCGTGCCTTTCCTCCCTGCTGCCGCATACCGCCATGGGAACGTTTTTGTATTCCGGGTGTTTTACCGTTTCAACCGAGGCAAAAAAGCTGTTGCAGTCGCAATGAATTATTATCTTTTCCATAAATCAAGCCTCAACCGCGCCAAATTACAGAACATTTGTTTGTGATGCTATTTTATCATTCCTCCTTTAGTTTGTCAAGAACATTTGTTCGGATTTTGATAAAATTTCGCCATAATATTATTCCCCGTTAATAACAAAAAACGCCCCTTGCATGGGCGTTTTTATAAGGCGATTATTCAATTACGAACATAACTTTATCCCGTAGGCATTTGACTGCGGATTTTATCCGAAACGCAGTTGAGGATTTTATTCGTTCCTTCTTTACCGTATATGAGGTACTACTGCGCGTTATACCTTTTGTTTTGCTTTAGTAGAACCTTATCCTCTTTTTCCCGTAATGGTTACACCGTGGCCGGCGGTTATGTCGCCGCCCACATTATGGCAGTTTACGCCGTGACCGGCTTTTACGTTCTGCTTTACATCGCCGCAGCTTAACGAATGACCGGCAAAAGCGTCCCCGCCCACAGAACCGGCACAGGTCAGGGAATGTCCCGCCTTTGCCGAACCGACAACGTTTCCTTTAACCGTAAGACTGTGGTCGCAGTAAACATTAAGGGGGTCGCCGCTGTAGGTTATGTCGCATTGTACGTTGTCCCGGTATCCGTGACGGATAAGCCTTCTCCCCCGGAATACCGCAATCCTTATGCAGTCGTCGTCCTGCCATTCGATGTCCTTTTCGATTTTTCTGTCGGCGATTAAAACCTCGATTTCGTTCCGGGCTTCCTCAAGGGTTGCCTCCCCCTTTTTATATGCCTCAAGCACCTGTTCGATGGTTAATGATGTTTCTTTACTCAAAGCCTTCACCTCCTGACAATATTTTAGGGTATAACCCGGTTAAAAAGCAATATACTTTCATTTGCATTTTGCTTTTTTAAGGCAACTTGCGGTTGCGTCAGAATCTTTCAAAGAGGTTAAGCGCCCTCCTGGGGAAACATTCCGCTAAAGTTTTCAGCTTTTCGCCGCATTTAACCTCGATCCCGTTAAGATAGGGCAGGGCGTACCCGCTGACGTCCCCGAACACCAGACGGCTGAAGGACTGAACTGTAACGGCAATATCATAATCCCCCTCTTTTTCAAAGACAACCCTTCCCTTTCCGCCTTCAAAGGAAATATCGTATATGCCGTTGTTCCGGGAAATAAAGTCGCCGTAAACCTTTATTCTGACATTCCCCTTCCCTTCGGGGTATTTGTTAAGCTCAAGCACCGTTTTTATGTCGATTATCCGCCCCTGCACCCCGTCATAGCAGCCGCTGCCTATACTCCGGTCGCTGTCAAGGAGGTATTCCGCCGGGGAATCGTACTCAAGAATGGGGATATACATTTTTTTAAACTGCCCGTCGTAAAGCCGTAAAAATCCGAGAATACCGTATAAGGATTCAACGTCCGTGTAAACCAGCTCAATGACTTCAAGGGTGGAATCCTGGGAAGGTTTTACGGTGGCATAGGCTTTGGGGACGTTGTCCTTATTCCAAAGGTATGTATATCTCTGGCTTTTCACCGGATTGTCGCTGTATGCGCCCGCATCGGTGCGGTAAAAGCAGACGTTTCTTCCGGCGGCATAAGCGTTGTAAACCTGCAACAGTCCTTTCTTAATTTCCGGCTGACCGGTATAAAGGACTGCGGAGGAATTCCTATCAATATGCGTCAGCATATCAAAGGGGACTGTCAGGGTTTTATGCTTGAACAGCGCTTCATAGCCGTACTTGCGGTAATATCGGTAGGAAAAAGGGTAAAGGTAGGACACCAGCCATCCCCTTTGGGGAGCCATATTGAAAACCTCGTTAAACAAGGCCTTTATGCAGCCGTTCCGCCGGTATTCGGGATAGGTGGACACCCCGGCGATCCCCACCGCATCGACTGTATTGCCGCAGAAAAAGGACTTATAGGGCTTGACCACCAGTTGCGCCATTAAAGTTTCGTTGTCGTCGCAGAAGGCGCCTATACCTTCCTCTTCAAAACTGCTTGTCCTTTCGGCTTCCCCGTCAACGGAATAGTTGAAGGCGCAGCCCATAAGCATTTTGGCTTTATAGGCTTCGTCGCTGCGCAGTTTTCTTATTATCATTTCTGTTTCCTCCGCTTTATTATAAATATAAGGGTTATGGCAAGTAAAATTCCGATTAGGGCCGAACCTATGATTATCGCCGTTTTGGGTTTTCCCTTTTCTTTATCGCTATTTCCGGTTTGGGATGAATCATCGCTTTCGTTCCGGGAAACTTCCCCGCCGGTTTCCGAATCTTCCCGGCTTTCCTCCGCCGACTCGTCGCCGCTTTGGTTTTCTTCGTAATATTCCCGCTTTGCCTTGTCCTTGGAAAGGGTTGCGATTTTCAATGCCTTTGATATATCCGAAACAAGTACTTCTTTTGCCTTTTCGTCAAAGGAAATATCGTTCAGGCTGTCCAAAGCGGTTTTGATAATATTTACGCAGTCCTCGGCAAAGCCGGAATTTGTAGCCGATATGATTTCCTCCGCCGTATTTTTTACAAGGTTTTCTATGTCGGAAGTCAGGGCGGAAGGGTTAATGTATTTGATGGTTTCTATATGCTGTTTTATATATTCCGCCTGGGCTTTAAGAGCGTTCGTGGCATTATACGAGGGGGAAAGGGCGGGAACCGAAAGGGCTGTGGAGGCAATCCCGTTTACATAATTTCCGGCCACATACTGACTCCAGGAGAAAAAGGCAAATCCGTCGGCATTAGCTTCACGGGTTTCGACTATCTGCCGCTTGAAAACATCGACACCGTAGTCCGAAACGCCGATATAGGAATACGCCCTGTCCCCGGCGGCTTCTACGGTAAAGGAGGAATAAAGGGGTATCACGTTGGTGCCGTATGCCATGGGGAATGCCATATCGATATAGCCTTCCGTAAGCCAGATTTCGGCTTCCTGCATATATTTTTTGTAAACGTCCCGGAAATCGGGGGCAACATCCGCCGAAATGAAGATGTCCGGACGGATTTCCCGTGCCATTTCCGAAAATTCCTTTACGAAATCCGTGACATAGGAGGCGCGGAATTTACACCATTCCTCCCAAAGGGGGGAAGAGGTTGTCAGGTCCATAGGGTCAGCGCCCTGCTTTTCCCTGAAAAGCTGCCTGGTGTAGTCGTCGTAGCCGAATTCCTCCCCCGCCGCATAGGGGTAGCGGATATAGTCAAGCTGAAAGCCGTCAAGGGAGTAGTTTTCCAAGATATATCTGTAAAAATCAAGCAGGAATTCCTTTACCTCCGGCAAAGCGGGATTTAAAAAGTAACCCTTTGTGTCCCCGACTTCCACTGTCCCCGACTTTGCTTTTACAAGCCATTCGGGCTTCAGGGTCGATACGGCAAGCTTGGGGTAGGTGGTGGAGCCGTGGCTTACCCGGTAGCAGGGCATCCAGCCGTGGACTTCAATACCGTAGTTGTGGCATTCCTCGATATAGGCCTTAAGCACATCAAAGCCCTTTAGCCCAGGGTCCTGGGAAAACAGATATTTTTCGCTGTCAACGGGGAAAATTGCGGTGGAGTTATATATAAGTTCAATGCAGATGGCATTATAACCGGCATCATATATGGCTTTTACGGTATCATTCACCTTATCACGGGTGTCGGAGTTGGAGGGTCTGAGCCAGACAGCCCGTTCCTCCACCGCCGGGTATTCGGTTATAAGGTTTTCCGACTGCCTTATGAATTTTTCAAACTCGTATTTTTTTATCATAGCACCTGCCGTGTCATTGTTTTCGATTGATGTTTCGGAGTCCGATAAAAGGGAATTAAGCTTGTTTTTTGCGTTTTCGCATTCCGAATAGTCCAGAATAGCAAAGTTTTCCTTTGCTTTGTCAATGGCGGCGGCAAAATTATTGTATTCCACCCTCATTTTGCCGGTAATGCTTTCCGCCGAAAAGGAAAAGGTTATGGTTTTCGCCCTGTCGTCAACGGTGACCTTAAGACCCAAAGCAGCGGCGGCGTTAAGTTCGGCAATCCTGTCCCTGCCTACGGCGGAAATCACAAAGCCCCCTTCGGGAATAAGGCTGTTATTCCCCCCGATGATGGCAACGAAGCCGTTTTCGTCCACTGTAACTTCGCTTCCCCAGATGTTGGTGTTGGTGGTCTGACCTTTGTTGTAGATTATAATGGTATTTTCGGTGCGGGTGGAGTTGTAGCGGTCGAAATTTATTGTCTTTTCATAAAAAGGAGCGTAATTTTCGTTTATAAAAAACACTTCCATATTGTATTCGTCAAATATAACCGTGTCCCCCTGTTTCAGATTAAGGCCTTCGATTTCGGCTTTAAGGCTGTTTCCCCTTATCGCCGCCACAAAGCCGTCGGCAGGGATATTGTTGTCTATACCCTCCGTTGACACGACTTTATTGTCGGACACCACGATTTCCAGGGCGTTGTAGTTTTCCTTTACGCCGGTGGTGGAGCCGTTTTCGGGGGTATAAACCGTAATGGCGGAGGGTCTGGGGTAGGCGTTTACCGTATCCACCGGATAGGAATACTTGCTCTCTCCCTCCGCCAAAGGGCTGAAGGGGAAAAGAGGGAAAATAAATATAAGAACCAAAATCAGTGTAATAATCTTTTTTGCTGATATCATTGTTTCCACCATAATCCTATAAATTATTACTTTTTTATACTGAAGGTATTTTTATAAAAGTCTATTATTCCCTCCCGCTTAAGCCTTGAAAGCTCCCTTGACAAAGCGGAACGGTCGGAAGAAAGAAAGTCCGCCAGCTGATTCCGGTTAAAGGGCACCGAAAAGGTGGGGCTTTTGCTGCCGCGGCGCATTTCATGGAGATAATACAGTATTTTTTCCCGTAATGTTAGCTTTGACAGGCAGTTCACCCGGAAAAGGAGGGAGAAATATTTTTCGGAAATCAAAGCCGCCAAATTTTTGATTATCAAAGCACCGTTTATACAGTCTGCCGACAGCAGCTTTTCAAAGGGGATGAACATAACCGTCACGTTGGTCAGGGCGCTGACCGTGACCGGACTTTTCCCTCCCCGGGACATGGCAAGGACGTCGCCGAAGACGCTGCCTTCGTTAAAGATGGCGGCAATATCCCTTCGCCCGCTTTCGGTGAAGGTTTCGCCGACACAGCTTCCTTCAAGGATAAGCCCCATTTCCCTGCATTCCTCCCCTTCATGAAGGAGGATTTCCCCCTTTGAAAAGGCGGCGGTCTTAACAGAGGAGGCGGATATAAAAAGCCGTATATCCTCCTCCGAAAATCCGCTGAATATGGGGTAAAGGGTCATTTTGCTGAAATTATACAAAGAAAACACCCCTTTGAAATGATAACACAAAGGGGGGATTAAATCAAGAAATTTATTTCAGAATTATCTTATAACAAGCAAATCAAAGGCAATAGAACTTATCTCGACGTCCGCTTCGGTGACGGCTCTGAAGGAAAGTGTGGTGTTCCCGTCGGAGGAAAGCGTAAAGTCGCCGGAAGCCTGGGAATGAAAGCCGGAAGGGGTCCTTACCGCCTTAAAGGCGCCGGGGGTAAAGGGGGAGCCGTTTACCACCGGGACAACCTCAACGGATTCCACGTTGTTCACGGTCCGGCATTGAAAGGAGTAGGTTATAAGGATATTCCCGCCGGGGAGGGTTATGGTGGCGTCGGTTATGGGGAGGGGATTTCCCGAAAACAAATTCAAGGGTATGTTTTCCCCCGAATCTATGGTTGCGTTGCGGGTAGAGTAAAAGGAAAAGCGGCTTTGGACCGGGGGCGGCGGAGGGGGAGGGGGTGGAGGCGGAGGCGGTATCGGCAGCAGGTTTCCGGTGCCGAAGAGGGTAAAGCCCCCGTCTTCGCAGGATATATCGCATAAATCCGACCCGCAGATAAGGTCGTCGTTGTTGCAGTTAGGCATTGTATGTCAGTTCCTTTCGGCTATGTTTGTTCAATATATTGTATGCACAAACCTTTCGCCGGTGAAACCGGGGGATTTATCCGAAACGATATTGGGAATATCGTTTTCGCTTCTTTTCCACAAATGCGGCACTGCCCCTCATCCGTCAGCCTTCGGCTGAAACCTTCCCCGAAAGTCGGAAGGCTCATTCAAAGAAAAACCCCTGAGGGGTTTTACTGTGTCATCAGTTCCTCAAGGGTTTCCTGTATTTTATTTAAAAGCTCGTCGGTGTTAAGAGCAACCTTGGTTTCAAGATCGGACAAGGCGCATAAGCCCTTTGTCATATAGCCTTTTTCCATTGTCATTACCACCGCTTTTTCCAGAGTTCCGGCAAATTTTATAAGCTCGTTCAGTCCGTCAAGTTCCCCCCGTTTGGCTAATGCCCCCGTCCATGCGAAGATGGTCGCCGCCGGGTTGGTGGAGGTGGGGATTCCTTTCAGGTAATTATAATAATGCCTCTGGACGGTACCGTGGGCGGCTTCGTATTCGAATTTACCGTCGGGGGACACCAGCACCGAGGTCATCATGGCAAGGTCGCCGAAGGCGTTTGCCACCATATCGCTCATAACGTCCCCGTCATAATTCTTGCAGGCCCAGATAAAGCCTCCCTCAGACCTTATAACCCTTGCCACCGCGTCGTCGATAAGGGTGTAATAATAGCTTATCCCCTTCTTTTCGAACTCGGTTTTGTATTCCTTTTCGAAAATTTCGGCAAAAATATCCTTAAAGGTATGGTCGTACTTTTTGGAAATGGTGTCCTTGGCGGAAAACCATAAATCCTTCCCCTCGCTTAAAGCAAAGTTGAAGCAGGCACGGGCAAAGGAGGAAATCGACTTATAGGTATTGTGCATTCCCTGGATAATGCCGCCGTCATCAAAGGAGTGGATTAGCTTTTTCGAAACTGTTTTACCCTCCTGCTCCACAACCAGATAGGCTTCGCCTTTGCCCTCAACCTTTTCCTCAACGGCTTTATAAACGTCGCCGTAGGCATGACGGGCGATGGTTATGGGCTTTTTCCAGGTTTTCACATAGGGTTCGATTCCCTTTAGGATAATCGGCGAACGGAACACCGTGCCGTCAAGGGCTGCCCGGATGGTGGCGTTGGGGGAGGGCCACATTTCCTTTAGATTGTATTCCTTAACCCGGTCGGCATTGGGGGTGATTGTGGCGCATTTAACCCCCACGCCGTATTCCTTTATTGCGTCAGCCGCCTCATGGGTGACCCGGTCATTTGTTTTGTCCCGGTTTTCCAGCCCTAAATCGAAATACAGAGTTTTCAGGTCAATATAGGGCAAAAGCAGCTTTTCCTTTATTTTTCCCCACAAAATGCGGGTCATTTCGTCCCCGTCCAGCTCCACAAGGGGGGCGGACATTTTTATTTTTTCTGTCATTGTTCATCTCCCGCTGAGTTGATAAGTCCCCCGGAAAGGATAGACTTTACTTCCCTTTCCGTCAGAACACATTGGGTTTCGATGCGTTTTCCGGTTCTTTCATTTTTGATAATTATATTTTTACCCTTTTCGACACTTTCCCGGACGTTCTCAACCACCACCGGGTCCCCGAGGGAAAATTCGTTATAATCGTCGGGATTTACAAAGGTCAGGGGAAGAATGCCGTTGTTTATAAGGTTTGCCTTGTGGATTCGTGCGAAGGATTTCGCCGCCACGCACCTGACCCCCAAATAAAGGGGAACAAGGGCGGCATGTTCCCTTGAGGAACCCTGGCCGTAATTTATCCCGGCGACAATTATGCCGCTTTGTATTTCCTTCATCCTTTCGGGGAAATCCGGGTCGCAGACGGTAAAGCAGAATCGGGAAAGATAGGGTATATTAGACCGGTAGGGGAGGATTTTCGCCCCAGCGGGCATAATATGGTCGGTGGTTATGTTGTCCCCCGCCACCAGGGCAACCCGGGGTTTTATTTCGTTTTCAAGCTTATGTCCCTTGGGGAAGGGCTTGATGTTGGGTCCCCTGATAATTTCAACCTTTTCCGCCTCGTCTGCGGATGCGGGGGGGATAATCATATTGTCGTTGGGGTTTATCTCATTTAACTGTTCAAAGCTTATATCCCAGTCAATCTCCCTCGGGTCGGTCAGATACCCGTTTATGGCTGAAACGGCAGCGGTTTCGGGGGACACAAGATAAACCCGGGCATCCTTGGTGCCGCTTCTGCCTTCAAAGTTCCGGTTAAAGGTGCGAAGCGAAACTCCGCCGGAGGAGGGGGATTGCCCCATGCTGATGCAGGGGCCGCAGGCGCATTCCAATATCCTTGCCCCCGCCGAAATGAGATTCGACAGTCCGCCGTTTTGGGCAAGGAGGTCGAACACCTGCTTTGAACCGGGGGAAACGGTAAGGGAAACCTTATCGTTTACGGTTTTCCCCTTCAGTATCATGGCGGCTTTCATCAAATCCTCATAGGACGAGTTGGTGCAGGAGCCGATACAGCACTGGTCGATTTTAATCTTGCCGATTTCCGAAACCGGCAAAACCCTGTCGGGGGAATGGGGGCAGGCGGCAAGGGGGACGATTTCCGAAAGGTTTATCGTGATTTCCCCGTCGTATTCGGCGTCGGGGTCGGCTTCTATTTTAACATAATCCTTTCCCCGCTTCTGAAGGGAAAGAAACTTTTCCGTTACTTCGTCGGAGGGGAACAGCGAGGTGGTAAGCCCCAGCTCCGTCCCCATGTTGGTTATGGTCGCCCTTTCGGGGACGGTTAAGGTTTTAACCCCGTCGCCGGCATATTCGAAGATTTTCCCCACCCCGCCCTTAACGGTAAGACGGCGAAGAAGTTCAAGGATAACGTCCTTTGCCGAAACAAACTTATGAAGTTTTCCGGTAAGATTAACCCTTATGATTTCGGGCATGGTTATATAGTAGGGTTGTCCCGACATCGCCAGCGCCACATCCAGTCCTCCGGCGCCGAAGGCTAACATCCCAATTCCTCCCCCGGTGGGGGTGTGGGAATCGGAACCTATAAGGGTTTTGCCGGGAATTCCGAAGCGTTCAAGGTGAACCTGATGACAGATGCCGTTTCCGGGACGGGAAAAATACAGCCCGTATTTTTTGGCGCATGACTGAATATATTTATGATCGTCGGCGTTTTCGAAACCCGTCTGAAGGGTGTTGTGGTCTATGTACGCCACCGATTTTTCGGTCTTAACCCGCTTTACCCCCATGGCTTCAAACTGCAGGTAAGCCATGGTGCCGGTGGCGTCCTGGGTAAGGGTCTGGTCTATCTTTAACCCTATTTCCTTCCCCTTTATCATTTCCCCCGACATAAGGTGGGCAAAAATGAGTTTCTGTGTAACGTTAAGTCCCATTATTTATTATTCCCTTCGCTGTGCTGACTGTATGTAAAGGTGCTGACCCTGTCTGAAATTGGGGTGTATTCCACAACCCCGCCCAGTGTCTTGTATGCCGGTCTTATTATCCTGTTGCAGGTCATAAGTTCCTCAATCCTGTGGGCGCACCAGCCTGCCATCCGGGCGACGGCAAACAGAGGGGTGTAAAGTTCGGGGGGGATTCCCAACATACGGTAAACTATGCCGGAATACAAGTCGAAGTTGGCGCAGACCGAACCCGACTGCTTTTTTCCATTGTCGGTCAGGATGCAGGGGGCAAGGCGTTCCACCGCTTCAAGCAGCTTCATATCGTCGGTGTAGCCGGTTTCTTTTGCCAGGTCCCCGGCCTGTTTCTTTAATATATCCGCCCGGGGGTCGCTTTTGGTGTAAACCGCATGGCCTATGCCGTAGATAAGTCCCGAACCGTCGCCGGCCTTCTTCTGAAGTATCAGTCTTAAAAAGTTTGATATTTCCTCGTCGTCGTTGTAATCCTTAACGCCGGCTTTTATATGGTCTAACATTTCTATTACCTTGGTGTTGGCTCCGCCGTGGCGGGGGCCCTTCAAGGAACCGATTGCGGCGGCGATCGCCGAATAGGTGTCGGTAGCGGAGGAGGACACGACACGACAGGCAAAGGTGGAGTTGTTGCCGCCCCCGTGTTCGGCATGTAAAATAAGTGAGGTATCCAGCAGCATGGCTTCCCTGTGGGTGAACTTACGGTCGATACGCATGGTGGAAAGAATATTTTCCGCCACCGAAAGTCCCGGTATGGGAGGATGGAAAAACAGGGATTTATGGTCGTAATACCGCTTTTTCACCTGATAGGCATTGACGGCGATGGTGGATATTCGGGCAACCAGCTCAAATGACTGGCGGAAGACATTTTCAAGGCTTATTTCGTCGGCATTGTCGTCATAGCTGTAAAGGGCAAGGACGCTCCGCCCCAGTTTATTCATAATATCCGGCGACGGGGCTTTTATAATCATATCCTCCACAAATCCGTCGGGGAGTTCCCTTAATTCCTCAAGGAGTTTCGCAAACCGGTCAAGCTGGTAGGACGTGGGAAGATAGCCGAATAAAAGCAGCCACACAACTTCTTCGAAACCGAAACGGCTTTCCCTTGTGCAGTTATAAATTATATCCCTGACGTCAATGCCCCGGTAGTACAGCCGGCCTTCGTCGGGAAGTTTTACGCCGTCCTTAAGCACATAGCCGTGGACGTCGCTTATCTTCGTAACCCCTGCCACCACGCCGGTTCCGTCGGCGTTGCGAAGTCCCCGCTTTATGCTGGGGTCCGCAAACTCGGAAGGCTCAATAAAAATATGGGACCTGCAGTCTTCGCAATAGGGCTTCAGGCGTTCGTTAAGTTGTGAATTGCTTCCTGACAGTACCATGGTTATTCCTCCTAATGGGGGAATTATAACAGAACGTTAAGGCTTTGTCAATAGTTTTTTGCAAGTTATTTTACTTGTATTTCATTTTATAACATTTTTCGCAGTTTTTTCGGCCGTTAAAGCGGAAATATTGAATTTATTTTTATTGATGTTTCAATTAACAAAAACGCCCCGTTTAAAGCTCGGTTAAAGCCAAAACGAAGGCGTGTATTTTGTCTGATTTTCCCTTCAGCTTTCGGTTACCCGAAACAGGATTCGCGCCGCTTCCTCCCGGGTGATGGCTTCTTCGGGATAAAACATACCGTCTTTCAGGGTAAATATCCCCGCGTCCACTGCCGCAGTTATTCCCGAAGAGCTTTCAAGGTCAAGTCCGGATATATCCTTTATTACGGCGGCTTTCCCGTTAAGACCCAAGAGTTTCGCCACCCATAAAGCCGCTTCCCTTCTGACAATGCCCTCATTGGGACGGAAGGTGTTTTCACTGCCGTCAACCAGCTTCATCGCCACCGCTTTGGCAAGATACTGCTTTCTGCCGGCATTGAGATTTGAGGTGTCGGTAAAGGAAAGGTTTGTGTCAATCCCCTCCGCCTTGACGTCGGCGGCGGCCATAAGCATGACCAGAAAGTCAATGCGGGAAACATTAAGGTTCGGGTTGTACAGATATTCCCCGTTCTTGTAGGTGTAGGTGACTATGGAGTTTTCGGCAAGGGCGATGGCAGCGGCATGGGCGGAGGAAGCTGCCATATCCGAAAACACAATGCTGCTTTTCCTTACGTTTATTCCGATAACCGTCACGGCGGAGGAGTTGCCGTATTCGTCCACCACCCGTACTGCCATTTCGTCCTTTCCGGTAAAGCCCTTAACGGGGGTATAAACCAAAACCTCATCCTTAATGGATATGCTGCCGGAGGAGGGGTATTTGTCAACGTACAGTTTTACATTGTCACCGTCGGGTTCGTACAGGTTGAGCATATATTCGGTTTTGGCGTTCCTGACGGCGGAAAGACTTCCCGGCGTCAGCACCGGCGGGGTGTTCCGGTTGGCAAACAGCCGTATTCTGCAGGGAATGTCGTTGTATTCCCAGCCGGGAACGTCGCACCGGAAGGTGAAGGAGGCGGCGGAAATACCGGTGGCGGGAATAAATGTTAAGTAATTCAACGACGACGACGCTATGGTCTGCCCGTTTACCACCGGAACCCCGTTCAGCTTAAGAACTCCTTTGCTTGCGTCGGGAAGGGCGGTTACGGTTATGTACTTCAGTTCGGCTTTAAGGATATTTTCAAAGTCGGCTCTGGAAAAGGATATGGTTTCCTCAAACACCCCGCACTTGTTAAGGGCGGTTTCCTTCCTCAGCAGAGCGATGGCGGGGGAGATATCCCCGCCCGCCGAATCGGCTAAGGCGGAAGGGATAAGGGCTGATAAAATAAACAATATGGAAAGCAATAAAAGAATTTTCTTTTTCATTGTATTTCTCCCTCTCAATGGCATTGATTACATAATATGTTTATGAGAGAGGGGCAAAAAATATTATTTATCTTTACTTTTTATTGCTTTTTTGAAAAATAATGCTATAATATTATAAACATACCGATTATATAGGATGAAAAGGAAGGCATATGGAAAAAGTTCTGGTTGCAATAAGCGGCGGGGTAGATTCCTCAACCTGTCTTATACTGCTTAAAAACAGAGGGTATTCCCCTTACGCCGTCACGATGAAGCTTATCGGCGAAAACACCAACCTTACCGGGGTTGACACTTCATCCCCCGTCCGGGACGCCATGAAGGCAGCGGAAATTATAGGTGTTCCCTTTGAAGCGGTGGATTTTACGGGGGATTTCGAAGATAGGGTTATTTCCCCCTTTGCCGAAAGCTATGCCGCCGGACTTACCCCCAACCCCTGCCTTCTGTGCAATAAATATTTAAAATTCGGTAAGCTGTTTGAAAAGGCGGACAGTCTTGGAATAAAATATGTCGCCACCGGCCATTACGCCCGGGTGGAGGAAAAGGACGGGAAATATTACCTCCGCAAGGCGGCCGATATAAAAAAAGACCAAAGCTATGTGCTCTGCAATCTCACCCGGAAACATCTGGAAAGGCTTATGTTCCCGTTAGGCGACCTTACAAAGGACGAGGTGCGCAGGATAGCAAAAGAAAACAGTCTTAACACCGCCGAAAAGGCGGAAAGTCAGGATATCTGCTTTATAAAGGAGGGCAACTACGCCTCCTTTGTGACGGAATACCTTAATCTCCCCCCCAATTCCGGCCGTTTCCTTGACCGGGAAGGAAAGGTTATAGGCACCCATGACGGCATGATACACTACACCGTCGGCCAGCGTCGGGGGCTTGGCATGGGTTTCGGTGAAAGGCTTTATGTCCTTTCAAAAAATCCCATTGACAATACCATAACATTAGGATATGACGGGGATTTATTTGCCGACGAGCTCATTTTAAGGGATGTGAATATAATATCCGGGGAATTCCCCTCATCCCCCTTCCGGGCGGCGGTAAAGATTCGCTACCACCATAAAGAGCAGCCCGCCACCGTCACTCCCCTTGGGGAGGGAAGGCTTAAGGTGGTGTTCGACACACCCCAGCGGGCAATCACCCCGGGACAATGGGGGGTAATCTATGACGGGGATTATGTCATAGGCGGAGGGGTTATTTGTTAAATAAAATCCACAGCGTACACTGTGGATTTATTATTTCTCTCTACCGGGTATGCGGTGCTACCCCTCATCCACCGCTTACGCGGTCCCCCTTCCCCTCAAGGGGAAGGCTTTTTTATATCCGCACCTATTGCTTTACTTTTATTTTACCTTAATTATGATATCTTCCGTTATTCAGTATGGAAAGTCCCCGGTACAGCTGCTCGAATAAAATCACCCGCATAAGACGGTGGGGAAAGGTCATGTCGGAAAAGGAAAGCTTAATATCCGCCCTTGCCTTAACCTCCTCCGAAAGACCGTAGGTGGAGCCGATGATAAACACCGTATGCCTGCCTGCCGTGAAGGATTTGTCAATCAGTTCGGCAAATTTCCTTGACGAACACTTCCTACCCTCAATGCACAAAGCGATGACAAGGGGGTTTTTGGGGAGCGCATTCAATATTGCTTTTCCCTCTTTGTTTATGGCAACCTGAATTTCCCCGGTGTTTTTGGGATTGTCGGGGAGCCTTTCTTCTTTAATTTCAATAACCGAAAGGCTTGCAAAGGGGGAAATCCGCTTGGCGTATTCGTTTATCGCATCGGTAAAATAATTTTCCTTTATGTTCCCCACGGCTATTACAGTTATATTCTTCATTTTTTTTGCCTTTCTTTTTATTTCTGAATAAATTCTGGTTTAGGGGAAAAGCTAACCTTGAAACAACCTATTGCGAAAGGATGAAAAAAATATGACTCCCAAAGAGTTGCTTTATATTGAAGACGCCCTTAACCATGAGCAGTTTATTAAAAGCCAGATTAACGACTGCGCCTCCCGCATTAACGACGGGGAGCTTAAAAACTTCGTGTCATCCCTGTCCAAAACCCACAACGATATTTACAAAAATATTTACCAGACACTTTAGGAGAATGCCATGAACGATAAAGAAATACTCGAAAGCCTGCTTTTTGCCGAAAAAACCGCCTGTGATTTGTACTTCCACGGAGTAATGGAATCCGCCGACCCCAAGGTGAGAACCACCTTTCAGTCCGCCCTTGACCAGTCGCTGAAAGTCCAGAACCAGATATACGACAAGATGTCCCAGAAGGGCTTTTATCAGGTCCAGAACGTGGAACAGCAGAAGATTGACACCACGCGCAGCAAATTTTCCGCGTCATAACCATACTTTTTTGCGGGGGAAACCCCGCTTTTTATTATAACCTCCTTTTTATAATAAGTCAAACTGTTGTTGACATATTGACAGAACCTGTTATAATATCTCTATAACAGGTTTTTGTTATTGGAAAGACGGTGGATTTATGAAAAAAATAATGCTTTCGGCTGCTTGTACCCTGCTTATATTTTTCTTTCTGTTTTCCTGCTCAAAGGACAACACCCTCCCCGAAGGGGCAAGAACCATCGACGGAAGCTTTGCCACCGACGAACCTACTTTTATCGGCTATATCTTCATGCCCGACGGATATGGCTTTCAGTTTATCGGCGAGAATGTTTATCAGATTAAATACTACATTTTAGGAAACGAAATAACCATCGAAAATTTTTCGGTTGATAAGGGGAATACCTCCACCTTCAGTTTTACCCAGGGGGAGGACTATATAACCATAGGCGAAATGAGGTATGACGAGTTTACCCCGACGGACGTTTCCCTGCCGGACAAATAAATTCATTGTAACCCTTGACAACCGGCGAGGAATATGCTATATATAAAATAAGTTAATATGCGTATAATACATTGATGGGGACAGGAGCTTTATGGTAATTTTTTTCAGAGAGCCGCCGGCTGGTGAAAGGCGGTAAAAATCCGTCAGGCTTATCACCCCGGAGTAGTTTCGCCGAAGTTGATTTAATTTTAAGCGAAAACGGTGATTTCCGCCGTACAAGGGAAACACGTTGTTTGACGTAGCAGAGGTGGTATAGCAAGGTTAATTTTAGCTTTGTCCTGTGCGGGACAAAGCTTTTTTTATTATTTCGAAACGAGGTGTATTAAATGGAACAGACAAAACTTATCGCCGAACGGCTGAGATGGGCAAGGAATATTTCAGACATTTCGGTGGAGGAAATGGCGAAGGCTACCGACATAACCCCCGAAGCCTACCGGGTTTTAGAGGAGGGGAACAGCGATTTTTCCTTCACCTTCCTTTACAAGTGCGCCAAAAAATTAGGGATGGATATTTCCGAACTGGTCAGCGGTATCAACCCCACCCTTTCCCTGTATAACATCACCCGCAAAGGGGAGGGGATGGCCATCCGCCGTAAAGCGGCCTTTGACTACCGGCATATCGCCCCCTATCTTAAAAACCGTCTTTCGGAACCCTTTATAGTAAACGCGAAGTACGACCCCTTCCTTGAATCCACCCCCATTACCCTTTCCACCCACAAGGGGCAGGAACTGGACTATGTCATTAGCGGCACCCTTAAGATACAGCTGGGCGACCATATCGAAATACTTAACGAGGGCGACAGCGTTTATTACGATTCCTCCCTCCGTCACGGGATGGTGGCCATGGGGGGGCAGGACTGCACCTTCCTTGCCATTGTCTTTAAGGATATGGAGGGGGTGGCAGCTCCCGTTGTGCCGGAATTTAAAAGGCAACCCGAAAGGACAAAGGAATTAAAGCGGAATTACGACAATCTCATATACAAGAAATTCGTCACCGAAACGGTGGACGAAAAGGGCTGTCTTACCGACATTAAATTCAATATACCCGATAATTTCAACTTTGCCTATGACGTGGTTGACGAGCTTGCCAAAAAAGTCCCCGACAAGCGGGCAATACTGTGGATTTCCGAAAAGAAGCAGGAAAAGGATTTTTCCTTTAAGGATATTTCCCTCCTTTCCAGCCGGGCTGCCAATATGTTTATGGCAATGGGGATTAAAAAAGGCGATAAGGTTATGCTGGTGCTAAAACGGCATTACCAGTTCTGGATAGCCATTGTCGCCCTCCATAAAATCGGGGCGGTGGCGGTTCCCGCCACAAGTCTGCTTATGCAGAAGGATTACGAATACCGTTTTAACGCGGCGGAAATAAAGGCAATAGTCTGTACCGCCGAGGATGATTGTCCCGATCACGTGGATGCCGCTCTTCCCGAATCCCCTTCAGTTAAGGTGAAATTCATTGTAAACGGGGAAAGGGAGGGCTGGATTCCCTTTAACAATACCTTAATGGATTATCCCGACACCCTTGAACGCATACCCACCCATATCGACGACCCCCAGGTTATGTATTTTACCTCCGGCACCACCGGCTACCCCAAGATTGCGGTTCATAACTGCACCTATCCCTTAGGGCATATCGTCACCGCCAGATGGTGGCAGTACATCAATCCCGACGGGGTACATCTCACCGTTTCCGATACCGGCTGGGGGAAGGCCCTGTGGGGAAAGATATACGGTCAGTGGCTTTGCGAGGCCTGCATTTTCGTTTACGACTTCAATAAATTTTCCGCAGAGGATATGCTCCCCCTCTTTTCCCGCTACAATATAACCACCTTCTGCGCTCCCCCCACCATCTACCGCTTTTTCGTGAAGGAGGATTTGACAAAATACGACTTTTCCTCCCTTGAATACGCCACCACCGCCGGCGAGGCGTTAAATCCGGAGGTTTTCAACGCCTTCAAACAGGCGACGGGGATTGACCTTAAGGAGGGCTTCGGCCAGACCGAAACCACCATGACCCTGGGCAACCTGTTCGGGGCGAAGACAAAAGTCGGTTCATTAGGGAAACCCAATCCCGAATATGCGGTGGATCTGATGAAGGAAGACGGCAGTTTTGCCGCCGTCGGCGAAGTGGGGGAAATTGTTATCTCCACCAAGGAAATTCCGACGGGGCTGTTCGAGGGCTATTATAAGGAAGAGGACAAGACAACGGAAGTCTGGCACGAAGGCTGGTACCACACCGGCGACACCGCCTGGCGGGACGAGGAGGGCTACTACTGGTATGTAAGCCGGCTCGACGACGTGATTAAATCCTCCGGTTATCGTATAGGGCCCTTTGAAATAGAATCGGTAATAATGGAGCTTCCCTATGTGCTGGAATGTGCGGTTACCGGCGTTCCCGACGAAACCAGAGGACAGGTGGTAAAGGCAACGGTTGTGCTTACCAAGGACAAAAAACCCTCAAATGAGCTTAAAGAGGAAATCAAGGAGTATGTAAAAACCCATACCGCCCCTTACAAATATCCGAGGATTGTGGAGTTTACCGAATCCCTGCCGAAAACCATCAGCGGCAAAATCAAACGGACAGAGTTGAGAAATAAATAAGTTCAAAAGCCTTCCTCTAAAAAGGGGAAGGCTTTTTTTCGCCGAAGACGGGGAACAATCCCTCCGGTTCGGTTTCACCTCGCCGCCTCCCTTTGCACAAGGGAGGCTGATTTTGGATTTACCCAAAACAGCTGAATTATGCTACATCTGATTTTTGTGTGTCTGGCGGTTGATAACCGCCCCTACGGGTGTCCCATTAACCGACGTCTGATATAAATTGTTACAGATAAATTTTACCTGTGACATAACTGAAACGCATACAAATTAAAATAAATTTAAGCAATTTTATTTAGAAAAATATCGCATTCGGCGAATGTTTATGCTATAATATGACCATATTAATAAGAGTAAAATTTTTCCGGAAGGGAAAAATTATGGAAAGCCATATTGATACAAACAACAAAACATCAATATATTACGGCATAGCCTCGGTTTTGCTGTTGATTGTCGCGTCTTTGGCTAACATTACCCGGCTTTTTTCGCCCTTGTTCGACAAAGTTTCCAAGGGCAACTATACCCCCCTTTTTACTTACGTTTCGGTTTTAATCATCTGGATTTTATGCCTTTGGGGGATAGCAAGATTTTATAAAAAAAGATTTGATATAAACCTTTTACGGAACAGTATTAAAAAAGAAAGACTGCCTACAATCAACGTTATTTCCCTTTGGGTTCTGACCTACGGCGGGATAATACTTATCTGTTATTTTTCGGGCTGGCAGTTCAAGCTGATTTACGACTTAGGGGAAAGAATAGCCGTCTATGAACTCTACGCCACCGCCGCTTTGCTGGTGTTAAGGGCAGCCGAAAGCGTTATTATCACCGCAATAATCAAGGGAGCCGAGGAGTTCTCAAGAGGTTTTGTCAAAATAAAGCTGCCCATACCCTGCGGGGGGATATTCCTCTTTTTGACCTACGGGGTTTTGGTTTACTTTTTACCGGGTGGGTTGCTGGGCATTCCCGGCATAGGCGAACCGGGGCTTTTATTCTGGCTTTACTGTATTTTATACGGAATTATATATAAACTGTCGGGGGAATCCTTTCCCCTGACAGCCCTGCTTATATGGTTGATTTCGGTTTTATAGCGGAAGGCGGTTTATGTGAAGGAAGCAGTCAAAAGAAACCTTTTAATTATATATTTTATTTTTACCTACGTAATTATAGAACTGGCGGCGGTTTTTGTCACCTCCGGTGAACTTTATATCAGGCACCCCTGGGTATTTTTAGGCTTTCTTGCCTTGTTTTCGGCGGTGCTCTACCTTATACGCAGTCAGAAGGCAAGGTATATAGTGGGGATTGCCATGATTATATTCCTCTGCCTTGCCGACGGGGGCTTTGTTTTGCTGTTCATGATGACCGAAACCATGTTCGAGTTCCCCATGGTAAACCTGCAGGGAGAGGCGGCGTCCATACTTGATTCCCTTAACATCGACTTTGTTTTCACCCTGACGTCCGGCACCTGCCTGGCTTTCTTCGTGGTGGCGGGGTGGAGGGCATACCCTATTCTTCCGGCAATTCCGAAAAAAAAGCGTTATCCCCTTTTTGCCACGCTGCTTATTACGGGTATCCTTCTATTAAACCTGCTTTCCTTTGAGGCCGTCCGTCCCTACAAGGAAGTGCGGGATGATATGCTCTACGGAAACAGCGTTTATTCCTATTCGGAACTGGGGGTTTCGGGGAATCTTATTTACGAGCTTGCCGACGGTCTGTTTTCCAAAAGCAGCTTCGGAAATTATACCTCCGGCGAACTGGAAGAGTTCATTTACGACAAAGACAATATCTATTATTCCGCCTTTCCGGAAAATGCCGATAAGGGATACAATGTGGTAAGTATACTCTGCGAATCCCTTGAATGGTTTTCCTTTATTCAGGACAAAGGTAAATACCCCAACGGCCATAATCTTGAAAATCCGGAAGCTTTAAAGGAGCTATTTCCCAATCTTACCCGATTTTACGATGAAAGCGTGATTATGGAAAATTTCCACGCCCGGGAAAAGACGGATATTTCGGAAAATTACAGTCTTATCGGCTCCTATCCCGTCAAGGCTTTTATAAACTATTACTTCCCCGACAATGTTATCGCCACTTCCCTGCTAAACAACCTCAAGACCCTGGACGGAAATATATTATGCCAGTATTTCCACAACGGGTTTGCCAATTTCTACAACCGTAAGAAATATTTTACGAACCTCGGTTTTGACCGGGTTGTATTCTCCGAGGATATGGAAAAAAGGGAGGGCTTTGTCAACTGGCTCAGGAAGAACGAACGCAACCTTGATTATGAGATGATAAACGTCTGCAAGGAGGAAATGTTCCCAACCGACAGACGGTTCTATACCTATATAACCACCATATCCATGCACGGGGTTTACGCCTACCGGCAGAATCTTGCGGATTTGGGTTATTATGACGCCCTCGCCGAAGCGGGTATCACCCTTACGGCACGGGACAACACCATGCAGGACACCTTTGTCCATTATTTGGCGGCGGTTATGGAATTTGACCGGGCGCTGGGGGAAATCTATGATTATCTTGAGGAAACAAACCTCCTTGACAAGACCATAATCGCCATATTCAGCGACCACAACACCTTTTATCAGGGGCTTTCAAAGTATGTGAAGGACACTTCCGATACCTCCGTGTTTGAGATTCCCTTTATGGTCAGATGCCCGGATATGCCCCATGAGATTATAACCAAATTCACCTGCACCGGGGATATTGTCCCCACCCTGTGCGATCTGCTGGGGATGAACGTTTACGGCAATCTGTATTTCGGGAATTCGGCATTTACGGAAGCGGAAAGCATATTGTATTCAAGGGCATATAACGTGTTTATTACCGACAAGATATACTTTAATAACCTGAACCGGATTATCTGGGCGGATAAAAGCTGCGACGAAACATATATGGAGGGTCTGATAGACAGAGCCTATGCCCTGACAGATAAAATGACAGCTTGTAACCGGATTTTTTACAGTAATTATTTTGCCAAAGAGGGCAAGTCGGAAATGTATGCCGAAAAGCTGAGAGAGATAAATTAAATAGGCTGCAAATCAGCCTCCCTTGTGCAAAGGGATGTGTCACAGCGAAGCTGCGACGGAGGGATTGTCACCCGCCGACGTTATCAACTAATTTCATTTCTCTGCTCTCCCGTATGTGCAGGTGCTGCCCCTCATCCGTCAGCCTGCGGCTGACACCTTCCCCTCAAGGGGAAGGCTTTTTTTACATCCACCGCCCTGCTATTACATAAATATAATATTTAACCTATATGTGTAGGAATTTTTTTGTATAAGCAAATCTCATATAACTTATAACTATATTTATATATAAAACAAAAAAGCGGCATTGCTGCCGCTTTTTCAAATCAACTTATTAACTTATTTCTTCTTGATAACAACCGCGCCGGCAAGGGCTATAACCGAAATGATGGCAAGGGCTACAAAGCCGCTGTCACCGGTGGGGGTAGTGCCGCTTGAAGTTTCCTGAGAGGATTCTTCTACGGGTTCTTCTTCAGACTCTTCTTCGGAAGTAGCTTCGGAGGTAGCTTCGGAGGTTTCTTCCGAAACTTCTTCTTCGGAGCTTTCGTCTTCGCTTATTTCCAGAGGATCGTCATCGGGGGGGATAACGGTTCCGAAGTCTTCGTCAAAATCTTCGGCAACTTCAAAGTTGTAAAGGGTGAAGACATCGCCCACTGCGCCGTTGATGGTGTAGACTATGTCGGAGAACTTGATGATATTGTCGCTGGGGAGGTAGCCTTCTCTGCTGGAAAGATAATCATAGATGTCCCAAGCGCCGTATTTGGAAGTAGCATCGCCCAATTCAAAATAATCGGGGCTTGTTCTCATACCGGAAAGGTAAAGGTCGGCGTTGTCCTTGTTGCCTCTGTCATAGTGGGCGTGAATGTCAAGGGTCATGGTTTCAGCGCTTAATGCAAAGAAATACTTAACATACTTTGCGACTGAAACGTCAACGTTGGCTTCCTGGTTAACCGTGCCGCTGGTCTTGTAGATCATTGAAACGGTGGCGGTTGTGGATGTAAGAGTTACCACAACGGTGCCGTTGCCTTTGAATTCAACGTCTGCGCCGGTGACGGAATATTCGGCATCGCCGTCTTCCACAGGCCTTAAGTCAAGATAGGTGTTGTCTTCTGCGGAAGCATTGATTATAAGGGCTGCAACGCAGGAAGCAACTACCGTAAGGGTAAGTACAAAAATAAGTAACTTTTTCATTTTTAATCCTTTCATTTTACATATTTGATATCCAGAAAGCATTATAGCACCCTGTATTTCATTTGTCAAGTATTAATATATAATTCACAAACAAATCCAAAAAAACAAAGCGGCGTAAAAACGCCGCTTTTTATGTTACAGTATTAAACTATCTTTTCTTTACAATAACCGCGCCGGCAAGGGCAATTACCGAAATGATGGCAAGGGCTACCATGCCGCTGTCACCGGTGGGGGTGGTGCCGCTTGAGGTTTCCTGAGAGGATTCATCTGCGGGTTCTTCGGATTCTTCTTCGGAAGTGGCTTCTTCGGAGCTTTCATCCTCGCTTATATCTATGATAGAAGCGGAAGTTGCGGTTACTCCGAATTCGGTGAAGCCGTGCCATTCCCAAATAATCTTACCGTCGGTATCAAAGGGAGAGTCATCATATTGGAAGGTAAGCTTTATGTACCTTGCGGTAACGGTTTTGCCAAGGTCGATATTATACACATTGGGAGCTTTTTCAGCCGCTTCGGCTTCGCCTTCAAAAGTATAGTCACCCACAAGGGTGAAATCCTCACCGTCGGCGGAACTTTCGATAGCGACCTTATTGCCCTTGGTAAGTCCTATCATAGAAGAATACTCTTCATAGGTGGCAATCATAACGGCGGTAACTTCGGCTGATTCGGAAAGCTCAAGGATATAGGAATAAAGCGGATATACGCCTTCTTCGGTGCATCTGGTATTCTTTACAAGAACTATACCTTTAGTTGCATATGTACCGACGCCCTTGTCCATTAAGGTGTCCCCGTCGATAAGCAGGCTTCTGTCCCCGCCTCCCTGAGGTACTTCCTGAACTTCTCCTTCAACCATGGAATCGAACTCTATTGCGATAATGGTTACTTCATCATCATCGGCTACTGCAAAAAAAGCAAAACAAGTTGTCGCCAATAGAGTTAACGCAAGCAGAATTGAAAACAGTTTTTTCATTTTACATTTCCTTTCTACACAGTCATGTGATTTCATTAAATATTTTACCACAAAAATTTAATATGTCAATACCTTTTCTAAAATTAACATTGATATATTAAGGTAATTAATATATAATATCCCAAAGGAGGGTAAAAGATGTATATTGACGAAATAAAAAAAAGATTTGCCGATGATTTGTTTGCCACCCAAAGCGCGGGGATTGTCCCAGTGGAAGCAGGGGAGGGTTATGCCGTCTGCCGTCTTGAAATAAACCAAAGCCACCGAAATGCCATGGGGGGACTTATGGGCGGGGTGGTGTTCACCCTCTGCGACTTTGCCTTCGCCATCGCCTCCAACGGTCTTGACAAACCCTATACCATGACCCTTTCCTCAAGCATATCCTTTTTATCCCAGCCCAAGGGTAAGATTGTCACCGCAAGGGCGGATAAAATAAAAGAAGGCCGTCATGCCTCCTTTTACGAAGTTACAGTAACCGACGAATTCGATAATATTATAGCCAGAGCCCTGTTTAACGGCTACAGGATAAGCGGTGAGGAAAAGCAGGGTTGAATCCGAGCTCAATTTGTCATAAATTAAATATTGACAAACCAAAAACAAACTGCTATAATATCCTTTGCAAAAGACGGGGATGTTTAGCTCAGCTGGTAGAGCACTCGCTTGACGTGCGAGTGGTCAGGGATTCGAGTTCCTTAACATCCACCAAAAAACCCGGTGTCAAACCGGGTTTTTGCTTTTTAATTATCCGTTTCTATAAGAGTTTTCAGCTCCCTTTCGCTGTTGATGCGCTCCCCGTCAAGCAGCAGTTCAAAATGAAGGTGGGGTTCATCCGCCCCTTCGATGATGGCGGTTTCACCAATGGCGCCGATAATATCCCCCGCTTTGACTTCAGCCCCCACAAAGACCTTTTGCGGAAGTTCGGCGGCAAGGTTCTGATACACCGATTTAAGGCCGTAGCCGTGGGTTATTTCCACCGTCTTGCCCATAAAGGGGTCTTCCGTTATGGCGGTGACATAGCCGTCGGAATAGCATTTGACCGGATCCCCCACTTCCCCGGCAATATCCACCCCCTCATGGGTGCGGTAGTCCTTCATGGTAAGGGAATAAACCAGGGCATCGACGGAGTAGCCCTTGATAATATCCCCCTCGAAGGGAAGCACATAGGAGGGTTCGGTATTTGCGGGGATTCCGCTTTCGTCGGTGCCTGCGGGAAGGTCGGAACTATCATCCGGTGTGCTTTCGGTTTCCGAAATATCGGGTATGCTGAAAATATCATTGTCCGACAGTTCCCCGAAATCGGTGTTTATGGAATATATAGAAAGCACCATAACGGTTACCACGCAGATAGCAAGGGCGATATAAACCCCGCCGGCTATACGGGTTTTCTTGTTTTTCACCAACCTCCGCTTTTTGATTTCCTTCTTGTTTTCATTCTTACCTTCGTTCTTGTTTTCGTTCTTGTTTTCTTCCATAATGAAATATTCCCCCTGTAATGAGTTTGTTTATATTTTACCCTCATTACGGGGGAATATTCAATTATATGCAATATATGCCTTATTAAAATAATGAACGATTATTTCATTATAGGTTTTTCCCTCTTCCGCCATGATCCAGCCGCCGTAAATGCTTAACCCCACCCCGTGGCCTATCCCTTCGGCAGTAAAAATAAAACCGTTATCCCCGGCGGTAACCGAAACGCAGGCGGACTGGAGGCCGAACATGGACACAAGCTTGTTGCCGGGAATTTCGTTGCCGCATATGTAGGCTATCTTAACCCTTCCGCCGGAAGTGCGGGCAATATAGCTTACCCAGCTTTTGTGGCCGGTATTCCGGTCAACCGTAAAGCCGTTTGATTCCAGAATATCGGCAAATTCGGTTTTGGTAAACTCCTTTTGCTGGTGAAAGGATTTCATTTCGCTTTCGTCCGGGGTTTCTACCGAAATCAGGTAGTCCACCTTCTCCCCGAAAACAGATTCCGCGTTTTCGGTTTTCCCCGGGGAGGAGATATGATAAACCGGATTTATTACCTTCCCGTTGTGGTAAATCACCCTCCCCTGGGTGTCTGTAACCGCGCTTATTATGCTTTCGTCGGTTACCCTGCCTTCAAAGATGCCGTGACAGCAGGAGGGGTCGTCGCAAAGGTGGGATAAGGGGTGAAACCCGTCCGGATTTTTCATACGGTAGACAGCAAAGGTACGTACCACCACCGCCATTGTTTTTAACAGCTCCGCCGGAGCATGGGAGGGGAACTCTTCGAACAGCACCTTGGCAACGTAATCCTCAAGGAGGATTTCCGCAACCCTGTCCTCACTTGTTTTATAAACCCTTACCTTATCCTTTTCCGAAGCCGAAGGGTTGTCCGACATATGGGAAACTTCCTCGCTTATTTCGGGTTTCAGGCCTTCGGGCATAAGGGAGTAAACCGCGGGGGTGAGGGCAACGCAGATAAAAAAGCATAAAAAATAAAGCAGATACCGTTTCATAAATCCACATCCTTTATAAAACCTACCTGCTTAAATATATTCGGTGTAAATTGGGGTTATACGTAAAACGCCCACATTTTTCTGTACCTCAGCTGGGAAAACAGATAATCCAAATCCCATTCCTTTTGGGTGTTTTCGGGGGAGTTGGAATCGGCTATCAGTATTTTCCCTTCCGGAGTAATTCCCCTGAGGGTTAAAAAATGTCCCGAACGGGAAAAATAACCCTCACCCATGGAGCAGATTAAAAGCCGGCCTGCCTTAAGTTTTTCGACAATCGATTCTTTGGTTGAGGTAAATTCCTCCATCCGCACGCCGTAATAGTCTGCGCTTTTGGGGAAAATGGAGTGGGCGGTGCCCGATCCTGCGACAAACAGATTCCACTTCACGGCAAGGGCGGTCACCTCAACGGGGTTTATCCGTTTATTGGTGAGGGTGGAAACCACCATTGCCACATTGACGGGACCGCAGCCGTAGGTGCCTATGGTCTCGCTGCCGTAGGGGATGTCGGTGTAAGCTTCCCACTTCTGACAGTAATATATGAAATTTCCGCTCTTTTCGGTGCTTATGACCGTATAGGGGAAATAATCCGCCGGCTGGGCGGCGTTGACCGGGGAAGGTAACGCTTTTATGCCGTTTACCGGGCTTATGGCGGGGGAATCCTGTCCGAAATCAAAAACAGCTTCGATGGCCACCCCTTCGGCTTTATAAAGGGGGGTAATGGAAACCGTGAGGTTTTCGGGACTTTCGCTCCGGCTTTCGGGATTTGCCCTCCCGAAGGGGGCAAAGGTAAGGGCATAAAGGAAGGCGGAAACAACAAAGACTATGCATAAAAACGCCATAAGGCTTATATACAGCGTCTTTTTTATGTTTTTCACCTTTTCACCCCCAGTACCTGTATTTATTTTACCACAAAAATCTGCTTATTGTCAACAGCAACCCGCTTTTTACAAAGCTTAACATATTTTATATTGACTAAACCGTCAAAGCGGGTATAATAGCATTATACTGGAGATAGTGTTATGGGAAAAAATTTATATACCGTTGTTTTTGTGCTGTTGATTTTTATAGCGGCTGTTTTAGCCTTCAGGGTATTTATGCCCGAAAACGGGTTTGGTGATATGTCCGACAATTCCTCCCTTCCGGCGTTGAATTCGGAAGAAAGCATTAACGAAGGGGTTTCCTCCCTTGAGGATTCCTCAAACGACTTTACCGATGAAGAAGAATCCTCCGATGACAGTAAGGATGCCAGCGATAACTCAAACGATTCAGAAGGTTCCGTCGAAAGTTCGGAAGCCGGGTTTATCTGGGAGTACGCCATTGACATTTCGTCTTATTTGAAATATATCGAACCGGAAAACCCTGAGGATTTTATCCTGCTGGTAAATAAGAAATCCCCTCCCCTTCCGGAAAATTATGTGCCGAAAAATCTTGTAACCTCAAAAAACGCCCGTCCCGGACGGGAGGAAAACTGCCAGATGAACGCCACCGCCGCCAAAGCCCTTGAGGCTTTTCTTAAGGAAGCGGCGTATTACGGCCATGACAATATAACCGTCACCAACGCCTACCGCAGCTACAGCTACCAGCAATATTTGTTTACTAATTACTACTTTAAGCAGGAAGCTTCAAAGCATCCCGGCTTGACCAAGGATGAGGTTTTAGCAATTGTGGCAACCTACTGCTTCCCTCCGGGACAAAGCGAGCACCAGACGGGGCTTTGCGTGGACATGCACAATGTGGACGTGGGAAAACAGGAAAGCTTCAATGAGTCGGAAACCGCAAAATGGCTGGAGGATAATGCCTGCCGCTTCGGATTTATCCTAAGGTACCCCAAGGGTAAGGAGGCTGCCACCGGGGCGATGTATGAATCCTGGCATTTCAGGTTTGTGGGACGCACCCTTGCCACGTTTTTGCATAAAAATAATCTGACCCTTGATGAGTATTACGATAAGGGGTATAATATATTTGCAAAATAATATTCCGCCGGCATATGCCGGCGGATTTCATGGGTTTATACTAAAAAACCGGCAGGTGATGCCGGTTTTTGTTGGTTTATTTACTTCCTGTAATAGCTTTCATAGTCTATAATATAGCTTTTGGGGTTTGCTCTTTCATAGCCCCCTTTGCCGTCGGGGAGCCTGACTTCAAAGTGAACATGGGGGCCGGTTGCCTGACCGGTACTTCCTATCCTGCCTATGTAGTCCCCCTGCTTGACGGAGTCCCCCGCCTTGACCAGCGTTTCGCTCTGGTGGGCGTAATAGGTGCGGATTCCGTTGGGATGTTCGATTATGGTCAATATACCGAAATCCCCGTTATAACCGGAGGACACCACCACCCCGTCGCCGGCGGCCATTATATATTCGCCGTAGCAGTAGCCTCCCGGCTCCTTGGCGGCAATGTCCAGCCCGCCGTGGAAGGTGGAACCCAAAAGATAGCGGCTGCCGTATTCGGAGGTTATCCCCCCCTCATAGGGCATTATGAACATCTTAAGCCCGGAGGGAAGGGGGTTGGTCTTAAGCTTGATACCCCGTTTTATTATTTCGTTTACCGGCGGTTCCTTAACCGTTGAGGTATGGAGGGTTTCCCCCACCTTTTCCCCGCCGGAGTATGTAACGACATAAACCTCTTCGGAAATTCCGCCGCTTCCCTTCTGAAGCGTTTTTTCCGTCCCCTCATAGGAATCCGAATCGTCAACCATAATGGTGTTGAAGGGAATTTCGGCAAGCCTCTGTTCGTAAACTTCCACCATCAGGGAAAGATTGTATTCCGATAAGGCCTGTAATATTTCATCCTCGCCGGATATTCTGTCGGTTTTTGTATATTCAATGGTTATTTTATCCTCTATTGTGGCGTCGATATATTCCCCGTACCGGGATGCAGCCAGATCCTCCGCCCTGCCGTCAAGGAGCTTTTTAAGGGTTGTCTTGTCTTCCGAAGTGCCTATGTATTCCCCATTTATGTACAGAGCGAAGCCCGACAGTTCCTCGATTGACGATGATTCCTCGGATTCCTCGGATTCATCCGGTTCTTCGGTTGAAAAATTATAAACCTTCACATCATAAGAGGTTTCTTTAAGCCGGTATGTACTGCCGTCGGTTCCGTCATACGTCAGGCTTAACAGAAAGGCGGTTAATACGGCAAGTATGCAAACGATTATTCCGATGTTATCCTTTATAAGGGTATGTAGCTTTTTCGGCATATTCACAATCCTTTTTTGTTGGTGTACGACAAGACATATTATAACACCGGAATTAAAGGTTTTCAAGCATTTTAAACACATTTATTAAAGAAAAATGCTGGAAAATTGTATTTTGCGCCGAAAAACACTCATAAACATGATGGTTTTTGGATAAATATACATATTATACAGGAAAAATATGAAATTTAGAAAAAGAAGTCTTGCAAAACCCGGCAAGGGGTGTTATAATATTTAATCAACAATTGTTCCCGGCTGAAAGGCCGTATATTTTATTTGCATTCAATATACCGGAGGAAAATATATGGAAATCAAAGTAAATCGTACCCAGAATCCCTCGCCCAAACCCGATGAAAGCAAACTGGGTTTCGGCAAAATCTTTACCGACCATATGTTTATATGCGAGTATTCCAAAACTGCCGGCTGGCATAATGCAAGGATTGTTCCCTTCGGCAACGTTTCCCTGTCCCCCGCCTGCGCTGTCTTCCACTACGGACAGGAAATGTTTGAAGGCCTCAAGGCCTACAGGACAACCGACGGCAGAATTCTTCTGTTCCGCCCCGACAAAAACGTGGAACGGATGAACAACACCAACCGCAGGCTTTGCATACCTGAAATCGACCCGGATTTTGCCCTTAAAGCAATAATCGAAACGGTTAAGAACGATGCCGACTGGGTACCCTCTGCGGAAGGCACCTCCCTTTACATACGCCCCTTTATCATCGCCACCGACCCCTTTTTGGGGGTTCACCCGTCGGGTTCCTATCTGTTTATGATAATCCTGTCCCCTTCCGGCTCCTATTACGCCGCCGGGCTTAATCCGGTTAAAATCGCCGTAGAGGACGAATACGTCAGGGCGGTCAGAGGAGGCACCGGCTTTGCCAAAGTGGGGGGCAACTACGCCGCTTCCCTTATAGGCCAGCAGAAGGCGGAGGAACGGGGCTATGCCCAGGTGCTCTGGCTTGACGGTATTCACCATAAGTATATAGACGAAGTGGGGGCAATGAACGTCTTCTTCGTAATCAACGGGGAAATTATAACCCCCGCCCTTGAAGGCTCAATCCTCCCCGGCGTCACCCGGCTTTCGGCTATCGAGCTGCTCAGAAATAAGGGTTACAAAGTCACCGAAAGGCGTATTTCCATCGATGAAGTTTACGACGCCTACAAACAGGGGACTCTTGAAGAAATGTTCGGCACCGGCACCGCCGCGGTTGTTTCCCCGGTGGGGGAACTTTCCTGGGACGACAAGGTTATGATAATAAACGATTCCAAAATCGGTCCCGTTTCGGCCATGCTTTACAAGGAACTTACCGACATCCAGTGGGGAAGGTCCGATGACGGGTTCGGCTGGACAACGGAAGTAAAGTAAAACGAGATGGCAACGGAAAGAAAGTTAAAACAAGTATTCAATACTTTTACAAACAAAGCAAAAGAACATAAGGTTTTTACCGTGTTCTGCGTTTTGTTTGTGATTTCCGCCGCCGTCTATATAACATCAAGGCTTTCGACTCCCTTTGCCGAATTCTGGGCGCGGTACTTTTCGTCGGGAATAAGATTCATCACCGCAAAAATAACCTCCCTCTTCCCCTTTTCCATAGCAGAAGCCATAATTTTGCTTATCCCCCTCGGGGTCGGGGCGGTAATATTCGTTTCGGTTAAGATGCTGAAAAAGGACAATAAGAAGGGTCTGACAAGGCTTTTACTGTCCCTGCTTTCCCTGCTGATGACGGTGTGCATACTCTTCGGCCTCGGCTTCGGTCCCTGCTATTTCAGAAACAGCCTTTCGGACAATCTGAAGCTTAGCAACAATCCCGTTTCGCCTGAATCCCTTTACAACACTGCCCTCTGGCTTACCGAATCCATAAATGAGGTTATACCGTCGGTTTCCTTTTCCCAGGATGGGGAATCCCATATGCCCCGCTCTTATGGGGAAACAACAGTGATAGTCAACGACGCCTTCAACGAAACGGCAAAGCAGTACGACTTTATTTCCAGCTTCAGTTCCGATGTGAAAATCCTTGCTCTGTCCGACCTTATAACCTACACCCATATTTCGGGGGTTTACTCCTTTTTCACCGGCGAAGCTAACGTAAACGTCAACTACCCCGACTTTATTTTTCCCTACACCGTTGCCCACGAAATGTCCCACCAGCGGGGGATCGCCCGGGAGGACGAAGCTAACTTCATGGCTTTTCTTGTCTGTATCAACAGCGACGACCCCTATGTCAAATACAGCGGCTATCTGAACGTGCTGCGGGAGGTAATGTCCGCTTTATACAAAGCCGACAGGGATTTATACAACGAATACAGGAAAAAGTATTATCCCGATGAGCTCTCAAAGGAAATCTCATCCTATACGAAATTTTTTGAAAAATATAAAAATTCCACCGCTTCAAAGGTGGTGTCTGGGACAAACAACGCCTACCTTTCTTCACAGAAGGTCAAGGAAGGGGTAAGAAGCTACAACCTGGTAACCAATTTGGCAGTCAGCTATTATGAAACGGTAATAGCAGGGTAAAAAAGCATGGCTCTTTGTCAATAGTTGGGGT
>LSQX01094311.1_pt1 | contig 36618 bp, 27 predicted proteins | sample 654561 | NCBI WGS metagenome assembly LSQX01 (sample SAMN04489861, study PRJNA283612) | anaerobic digester metagenome | isolation source: 4 biogas reactors fed with cattle manure at either 37C or 55C with and... | place: Denmark: Kongens Lyngby | collected 2014 | reverse complement strand
AAGAAAGCATACCAGGGCGAACTGCTGAGATACAAACAAAAATACAATGAGTTGTTAAACTCCAAACGGTATCGCCTGGGAACAGCAGTCAGCGTGATGGCTAAAAACCCGCTTATGATATTCACTTATACAAGAAAGGTCTGCAAGAGAGTTATAAAAAAAATACTCAAGCAAAAAGAGAAAACCGGAGCGAAGCATAAATCAGGAAAACAGGAATACAGCTATAAAGGAATAAGCGTTATTATACCCACATATAAAGAGCAGCCATATTTTGAGGCGTGTGTAAATTCTGTATTCAATCAAACTATCGATCCCCAAAAAGTTGAGATTATTATTTCGGTTAATGGAAGTGATTATGCCTATTATCGTAGTCTCGAACAGGAATACCGCGAACACAAACAGGTTAAAGTTATTTATACGGAGAAATCCGGCGCATCTGCCGGACGAAACCATGCAATTAAACATGTGACAATGGATTATCTTACTTTTTTGGATGATGATGATTATTTTACACCGGGTTATCTTCAGGAGATGGCATCGTTTCTCGATGCGGAAACGACGATTGTATGCGGCCGTTTAGTGGATGAATGCAAGTCAGCGATAGAATCCGATACCTACATCAACAATGAACTGAATAGAATAAGCGGAGGCGGAAAAACCAAGGATTACTTTTCCGTAGGCAGTTTGTTTTCACACATGTGCGCCAAACTATATAAAACTGAGCTTTTTATGACATTTTCATCTCTCAATGAAAACGTTAGCCATACGGAAGATATTCTTTTTTGGTCGGACAACTTTTGCAAATTAACGGGTTATATTTATTGTTGTGACGGTAACGGTAAGGAAGCTTTGGTCAGAAGGGTGCTGGAAAACAGCCTGAGCCGTCCCTCGGAAGACAAAATTATCACTTTCTGGATTCAGGACCGCATTGATATTATCAGATATATTTCGGAAAAACTGTTCAGCCGCGATTATAATACGCTTCAAAAGCGTTTTTTATTGAATAAAATCAACAGTCAGACACGGCAGATGGTTGAGCGGTTTAACAGCCTCGACGAAGTGACAAAAGGCAAGGCTCGAGCGCTGATAAACGAAGAAGACAATTTTTACCTCAACAAGTATAAGTTTTCTCAGATAAGGGGCATTGCTTTTTGTCACAATTTCTCACCCACAGCAGATGCATCCGCATATGTTGCCGCAAAAAGGTTGGGTGAAATAGGCAAACTGGAGGGGCATAACATAAAATGGGATGTCATTTCTTCGGACATGTCAAATATGCGAAAAAATGACAGTTTATTTGATATGTTTTACACATCCTTTGTGATAAATGAACACACCGTATTGAAAAAGCCTGCACACTTCAATGAACAAGCACAGTACCGATTTGCATGCAATGCTTTTGAGGTCATGAAGGATAAATCAGCGGAATATATCTATTCGCGATCTATGTTTGCAGGCTCACATATTGCCGCTTACAAATATAAGGAAAAGCATCCGGATGTCATTTGGTATGCTGAATTTTCCGATCCCATTTATATGGGAACAGACAACAAGAAAAGGCCTACCGCTAAGAGATACTACGGTGACGAGGCATTTTTGAACGATTTCTGGAAAAATTGCGAAACCGTTGTCTACCAATATGCAGATGTTATTATATTCACCAATGACAATCAAAGAAAATATATGCTCTCTTATAACGAAGAGAAGCATTTGAATGACGGCGTCCTGAAAAAAAGCATTCTTTTGGCTCACCCGATTATCGACAAGCGATTCTGCTGTGTCATTAATTCGGATTATATGCTTGATGAGGCTAAAATTAACATTGGATACTTCGGATCATTTTATTCTAACCGCAAATACCTGGACATGCTGAGTCTTCTTAAGAAAAGCAATGTTGTGTTACACCTGTTTGTTCCCAATCCCAATGATTTGAAATCGCTGGCCAGCGAAAGGATTATAATAAATTCCACAGTAGGGCATCTCGAATTTTTAAGTATAGCATCAAAAATGAATTATCTATATCTTAACGATATAGATTTTGAAGGAGATATAAATCCGTATTTGCCTTCCAAGCTGGCTGATTACTTAGCTACAGGAACCAAAATCATTGCGAAGATTAATCAAAATACCGTCCTATCATCATATGATCATGAGAGAATCATCAAGATAACAGACAAATCGGATTATGAGTCTTTAAGTATCACCGATGATTCGAAGGAAAAAAGAGAAGATGCATAAATACAACAGTTCAACAGCGAAAATAAGGCCTTATATAGACCTGTTTGTCAACAAGTATTCATCGGAGCAATTGCTTATGTTCGCCGATAAGCTTCTTGGTGGTGAATTAACTGTCGGGCTTTCCACCTTGGGATCAATAAGATACAATCCCCATTGCTTAGACCGGTTCAATTGGGAAACCGTCACCCTAAAAAACAGCAACACATTTTCGTTATACTTATTCGGTCTGCGTCATTTATTTATACTCGCCCGCGCATATTCTATTACGCCGAATGTGTTTTACCTTGAGCTGGCCGATGACTTTTTGTTATCATTTCATCGTTATATAAGCAGAGACAAGGGAGTCCATGCCATGGTATTTAATGATCATGCCATGGCAGAAAGAATCGAAAACCTCGTATACCTGTTTAATATCGCCGAAGAGGCAAACTATCATCTCAAAAGCAGGAACATCCTCATTGCGATCGTGGAGGATTGCGTTACAAAATTGCTTGGGGAGCAGTATTATCAAAGAAATCATAACCATGGCATTAGCGCTGATAAAGCGGCACTCATCGGCATATGTTTTTTGAATCGTCCGGATATGAACAAGGATTTGGAATTTATTGTTTCCCGTTTGACCGGTCAGGTCGAAAACGGATACTTTCACGATGGTGTTCATAAAGAAAACTCTATTGATTATCACATCACTGTAACAGCGTCATTGTGGAGCTGCTTATCCATACTTAAATATATGGGACATGAATATCATAAAACGCTCTATAAGAATCTGCAAAAAGCTAATGAGTACATCGTTTACGCCTTTAAGCCAAACAGAACCGCCCCATTATTCGGAGACAGTAAAGGGGTATCCGATCTTCCGGGAAAAGGTGATGGAGAATATAACCGAATCTCGGATTTGGTTGAGATATTCGATAACGACAAATATCTGAGATATATTGAAAGCGCCGGGAAACAGGGCGATAAGCCTTCCCGGCTCTCCGTGTTATTTCCGAGCGGATATGTCTTTTTCAGAGAGCATTTTAATCCGGAAAACTATGAAAATGCTACATGGATGGCGTTGAAATCCGGCTATGCCACAAGGGTGCATAAGCATCAGGACGATTTATCCATATGCCTTTACAGTAAAGGCTTTGATATTTTTGTTGATTCGGGTATGTTTAATTTTATGCCAAAGGATAAGATCAAGGATTATATGGAGTCGGTCCCGGCACATTCCACTGTTGGCATAAAGGGTGTTGGATACTCAATTGCGAGCGGGAATGGTGAAAAGTTTAAGATACAACGATTTGAGAGAGGTAAGTCATTTGACTATGCTATGGCAAGCGCTAAAATATATGAAGGTACTTCAATATACAGGCATGTTTTCTATCTAAGGCAAAACGACATTATTATTATACGTGACGAAATCTTTTCAGAGAAAGAGCAAAATTATGCTCAGTATTTCAATCTATCCAATAGTGTTTCGCCGATTTGTATGGGTAAAACGTATTCAGAATTGAGCATTGGAGATACGCCGTATTGTGTGACGATAAGGCAGATGGGAGGAGTCGACAGCCTAACGCTCTTGGAGGGTGAAAAAACCTCTCCGCCAAGCCTGTTATCAACAGGTTTTGGGTGCTATGAAAGCGCCAAAACCTTGGAATATGTAAAAAAAGGAAAAAACTGCGAATTTGTAACCGTCATTGAGATAATTGCGAAGGATTCACCGGAGCGCGATATAATGCTGCTGCCGGACAGCCTTGTCATTGGGCCGGAGAACATAGCGGTAAACTTTGAAAAGACGAATCCGGTTAAATTTAATTGCGCGGAAATATCTATCGAGAAGAATACTGTCACTGTTAAAAATAACGGAGCAGAAGAAGGACTTCGTTTTTCACTATATGTATTTATAAAGGATGGCATTGTAAAGCTGCCGTATACACAGGACAAAACCATACAATATGAGCATTTTGGTGATACGAATTTTGTTCTGATGTATTTTGTGGCAAATCAAACGGGTGAATTGGTTAAAGGTATACTCGGAGAATTCAATGCGACATCTGCGGGCATCAAGGTTAAGAAGCTATATACAGAGCTTCACTATCCGGTTATAAAAAAGCTGCAAACAGAAAAACTCGAGACGCGTAAATACCGCTTTAGTGCGCATGTCGATTATGACTATAAAGCGCTGTGCAGCTGGTGGGTTTATTATAATGGAGGCGGCATTTATTATGAGAAGAACAACAATTACAGCTTTGAATACGCATTTACCGAGCCCGGCGAATATGTCATAATGCTGAGCATAAGAGATAAATATTTCGGTGAGTTTGCTTTTTATCAATTTGATAAGATATCGGTAGATTAAAACATTTTGAAAGAAATGATAATGTGACTGTTTTAAAAAAGTTTTATACGAGAACAAAGGCAATCGCCGGTAAAATACTGATAAAAACGATTGGGCGAAAAAACATCAGTATTAAGAATGGTTTTTCTCAATTGAAAAAGCTTTTTATAGACATTATGTATCGCCTAAACATCCTCAAGCGAATAAATGCGCAGTTCTATAAGAATATTAATGAACTGCTTGCCTTATTTCCCGGTAGCAATGATTGCAGTTATTACAGAAGAGCAGATATCAATATCGGCATCATCACCGACGAGTATATTTTTAATTACTATAAAGATGCGGTCAACTTGTTTTATCTATCCCCGGAAAACTACACTGAAATCATAAACAGCAATCGTATTGATATTGTCTTGTTTGTGAGCTGCTGGAAAGGTATGGGCCAAACCGCAGACTGGCGCGGAATGCGAAATCGGCAAAAAGCGATCGAGATATTCCTATATGCAAAGGAGAAATGCATAAAAACTGTTTTTCAATCCATTGAAGACCCAAGCAACTATTCTGTTTTTATTGAAATTGCCAAAGCCGCCGACTATATATTTACATCCTGTGTGGAAGTGATCGACGATTATAAAAGAGATACCGGTAATCCGAATGTCTTTGTGCTCGAATATGGGATTAACCCTCTGCTGCATAACCCCATCGGGATTTTTAACAAGCAGAATGCAGACAGCGGGCTTTATAATAAGGACTCTGTGTTTTTTGCCGGATCCTGGGCGCCGAGATACAAAGAACGCTGTGATGATATGCAGATGGTTTTTGACGGCGTTATTCATACACCAAATACCAATTTGATTATTGCCGATAGAAATTTGTATATAAAAGGCTATGTCTTTCCGGTTAAATATGCAAAATACCTGATACCACCGATTGAGCATACAAGATTGCAAAAGCTTCACAAGCTCTTTACATGGAGCATCAACATTAACAGCATTAAAAAAAGCCGGACAATGTGCGCAATGCGAATATACGAAATTCAGGCGCTGGGCGGGCTGATAATCTCAAACTACGCCCTTTCGGTAAGCAATATATTTCCGAATATATTTATTGTTTTTGAAGGCGCTGAAATAAACCATATTATTAACGGCTATACATCAGATCAGATCATAAACATGCAGCTTGACAGCATAAGAAATGTCATGTCGGAGCATACCGTATTTGATAAGCTGAACTATATTTTTCATGCTATTGGATACAACCATTGTTTCGCAAGCAAGAGGGTTTTGGTGCTTTGCGAAAAGAAATCAGAATCTGTGCGATGCTCTTTTGAGCGCCAGACATACCGGGAAAAGGAGCTGCGGGACTTTTCGGAGCTCAGAAATCTGAACAAGGACAACTATGATTATTTAATCGTTTTCCGGGACAGCGCTGACTATGGCCGGTATTACCTGGAAGATCTTGTTAATGCGTTCAAGTACGTAAGCACAGCGTACACAATGTACGCAGACAACCAAAATAGCCTGCCTTTTCAATATGTTGATAACGCTAACAGCCAGTACGAAACATTGTACGATATGGCTCACATTGATTTTGGACGTATTGACCGGCTCTGCGAATTAAAGCTGCGGGGTTTTCAAATTGCGCATCCGAAGCAATGCTTTCAGATGCAAAAAAGCCCCAAAAAGCTTGGGGTTATTATTCCGGTATACAACAACGGCGTATTTTTAAAGGACCGGTGTATAAAGAGTCTTGTCCGCAGTTCAATATTTGATCAAATGCAGCTTTATCTTATTGATGATGGCTCACAAGACGAAGAGACAATTGTTGTAATAAAAGAGCTTGAGCGCCTGTACGGCAATATCACGACCTATTTTTATCATGATGGGGGAAGCGGCAGCGCATCAAGACCGAGAAATAAAGGAATTGAACTATGTCGGGAGCCTTATGTGACATATCTGGATCCCGATAATGAAGCGATAAATGACGGCTATGCTGTTTTAATGAATATTATTGAAAAACAGCATGTAGATTTTGTATTTGGTACAATATTAAAAGTTGCAGATATGGTTAGCCCGCTGAGATTTATGTATAAAGAAGGCTTGATTGCATCACCCCGGCAGGAGCTGCTAAAACGAAAGTTCAAGGCCCAGAGCATCCAGGCCTGCGTCATAAATAAGAATGTTATCATTGAAAACCAAATAACAAGTCCGGTCGGAGCAGCCGGACAGGACACGTTATTCTTTTATGAACTGATGCTGACTGCCCGAAGCGCATACCATACGCTTCTCCCCATACACATTTATTATGCGCAACGCAGCAACTCACTTATCAATACAATAAACAAGGCTTTCTTTGAGAAGTTTTTGTTGTTGGAGGAGTATCAGGTTTTGATTTTACAAAAATACGATGTTTTTGATGAATATCTTACAAAAAAATTCAACCAGTTTTACAGCAATTGGTATTTAGAGAAATTAAAGCTCATTGAAAGCGATGATTATGAGCCGGCACTGAAAATACTGGAAAAGATCAGGCTACTATACATGCATTAAAACAATAAATTGGAGAAACCGATTGAAATTTATACGTAATGTTAAAAAATACTTTCCCTATGCAAGCACAACGGCATGGGCAGAGTTAAAATCACAGGTTGCAGAATCATATCTGGGATGGCTATGGTGGATACTGGATCCCGTTCTTTTTATGCTTGTTTATACATTCATTGTAAAGCTTGTTTTTGGAACAACCGTGGAACACTTCCCACTATATGTATTTATCGGGCTGATTATGTGGAATTTCTTCTCGAGTACGGCGGTGTCCTCTGTTGGAATCATAAGGTCCTACCGGTCAGTATTGTTAAAAACCTATATGCCCAAATATATTTTGATTATTGTACAGATGATCGTCAATCTGATAAAAATGATGATCGGCTTGATCATTTCCATGGTTATCGTATTAATAGTGGGCATCCCGCTGACGTTAAATCTCATGAGTCTTTTACCCATACTGGCTGTATACGTTTTGTTTACATTCGGCGTATCATTGTTTTGCGCGCATGGGGGTGTTTTTATTGCCGACCTCCAAAATATTACATCGGTTCTGATAAGAGTGCTTTTCTATCTGTCGGGGATATTTTATACATTGGAGAGACTGCCCTCAGAATTGCGGAGCATATATGCATTTGTTTGTCCAACCGGTTATTTGTTGGCTCAATGCAGAAATGTTGTGATGTACGGAGCACAGGCGGATTATTTGATGCTGAGTTACTGGCTTGTTCTTAGTATCGTGCTGATAATTTTCGGTATCAAGATAATGAATAAGTACGAAAATACTTATATTAAGGTTGTATAAGATGGATATCCTTCAGGTCAAAAACATTTGGATTAATTATAAAACGACTAATCCCATCAGTTACCGCGACTTACTCAATCCAAAGAAGATGCGTTTAAAAAAGAGCGGTGTGTTTTCGGCTGTAAAAGACGTTTCGTTCAGCATGAAAAAAGGCGAATGCCTTGGAATCGTCGGCGCAAACGGATCGGGAAAAAGCACACTGCTGAGGGGAGTAGCGAATATATTTTCGCCGGACAAGGGAGAGATTATCCGCTGCTGCGACAGGATTTCACTTCTTTCACTGGGAATAGGCTTTCAATCCAGGTTAGCGGGAAGAGAGAATATTGTATTATCGGGGCTTGCAATGGGCTTTTCCAAAAGTGAAATAGTTGACAAAATGGACGAAATCATTGAATTTTCCGAGCTTAACGATTTTATTGATAAACCCGTGAAAACCTATTCAAGCGGTATGTATTCAAAGCTCGCTTTCTCTGTCAGTGTCATGCTTAAAACGGACCTGTTGTTAATTGACGAGGTTTTGAGTGTCGGTGATATGAGTTTCAAGAAAAAGAGTAATGAGAAACTGCGGAATATTATATCTCAGGATGATCAAACCGTTATCATTGTATCTCACGATGCTTCAACCTTATCCTCATTATGTAACCGGATCATATGGCTTGATCACGGAGAGCTGCAGGCTGATGGCGAGCCTGAAACAGTACTGAAAAAATATGCTGATTTCATGAACAGGAAGAAATAAGGTACTATCGCCGAAATAACGGAAAGCCGTACACACCGGTGTGAGCGGCTTTCCGTTATTTTTGAATTTTCGCAACCTATTGTACCCTATACACTCTTATCAAATTGCGAAGGATGCTTCTTAAAAAAATCAACACGCGGTTCGAGAAATTTGAATTTATGACCGGGCTTCGTAAAAAATGTGAGCGGCTCAAAGATATATTTCCAGTCCCAGACCCGCTCGTCAATACAGAGATACTCACGGATCATCTCACAACCTACCGGCGTTATCGGGTGCAGCAATACAGCGGCAGTCTTAACCACATGAAAACTGTCTGCAAGCAGCTGCATTATGTCATTTATGCTTTTGCATTTAGCCCTTGCCGACCAATCCTTGCTGGCGTCCCTGAGGTAAATATTCAGCAAGTCGAATACTTTATCGAATATGAGTTCAGACATTAGCCGTTCATACTCGAGTATAGTCCTGTCTGACTGTTCTTTGAAATCCAGACTGATTTCACATTCGGGAAGCACACCGCCGTTATGCTTCTGGACCGTGTAGAAACAAGAGCGAACAAGCCGGTTAAACACATTGGTAACCAGATTTCCTTCATTTAAAACCGTATCGAAATCACCGCGCTTATTTGTTCCTAAAATAGCCTTCGGCTCAAAACCAACGCTCCTTACGCTGAGATTCGTGTGCAAAAAATGCAAACGGAGTTGCTCCGGTGTATAAAAATCCAGAAGTGTGGCCGCTTTTGGCGGTTTTACATCGCCGCTGCTCGAGGCTTTAGTCTTTCCGAAAAGAATATGTCGGTTTGGCACAATGAGCGGCAGCGTATATCCCTCGTTGAGTGCTGCGAATAGTCCTATTTCGGCAATGCCGTAAAAATAAATATTATCCTCTCCGATAAACTGATAGACTCGCGATTCGTCCGACTTCCACCATTCTTCCCATTTGGTGCCGTTTATTCCATCGCCTAATATTGTTTTTGTAAATGATATAGGCGCCCAAAGTGATTCCGGCCAGACCCAGAAAGTCAATCCGGACACACCGTCTATTTCGGGAACCGGTACCCCCCAATTGACGTTGCCGGACAATCGGAAAGGCACCAATGTCTTGCCCGTGCGGTATCTGAATCCATTATTTGACAAAACCGAAACGGCTTTGTCTCTGGTATTCAGGTCAGCAAAAACCAACGCCCAAGAAGGCTTTTGCTCATCTTCGATAATGCGAAAGGGCGGCATATCATCGATAGTTTTTACTTTTTCAATAAGATCCTTTTTAATAAATATAGAGGGTTCTTTTAAAAACTCCTTTATAACCGAAAGTAAGACTCTTCGGCAGGCGGAATCCTGCTCCCATTCTTCCAACGCATCGTTTAGTTGTTTTTTATAAGCAGGAAGGTCGAAAAACCAGTTTTCTACCTGAACATACTCCGGCGTATTCCCCGACAATATGCTTATCGGGTTAATTAACTCTTCCGGTTTATACTGATGTCCGAGTGAGCACTCGTCGGCATAAGCATTTTGCGATTTACAGCCTTGTATCGGGCATCGCCCCTTGACCTGCCGCCCGTTCAGATAAACGCCTTCATTATTGTCGTAAAACTGCATTGTCTGCTCCAGCTTCAATGTGCCGTTTGCATAAAGTCGTTTAAAAATCTCGGCAGACAGAGCGGTGTGTATTTCACCCGCTTCTCCCAGAGCTGAGCCGGCATATATGTCAAGTGATATCTGATAACGTTCAAGAGTTTCCTTTTGAAGCTTATGATTTTGTGATACAAAGTCAGTAAGATTACCGGAATAACCATCGGATTTGGCTTTTTCATAACCGAGCACGACCCCGGCCCCATAGCAATCTGCCCCGGAGACAAACAAGACATTTTCCGCACCGATCCGATCTCGCAGGAAGCGCGCAAAGATATCTGCGTGTAAAAAGTACCCTCCGATATGATGAAAATATAACTCTTTTTCTCCGTACGGCATACCGCCGGTTATAAGCGCCCTTTTCGGAAATGCGGGCCTTGATAAGTCGTTTACACTCATATTCGTTCCTCTCCGCTCATAAAAAGTTCGTCAATTACGCTTAAAAAGCGGTCAAAATCCCTTTTCCGGACTTTGACCGCTGATTCTTATAGCTTAATACGTGAACCGCTATTTATGAATACAACAACAAAGCCCGTCGCCGCTAAAGACTGCGCGTTGCTGCTGATGCTTATTCATAATAATCACACATATATTTAGCATGGTCGGGCTTTGCCTCCTTTGTTTTAAACTTTCATCACTTTATCACAATCTTATCAGTAAATCAATTATTTATACAATATATTAATTTACCGCTTCGCTAAGGGGTCAGCCCATAGGTACGATTTTTCTACCAATTTCCCTCAGCAGTAGACTTTGCGGGTCAGTTCCTGAATACAGCTACCGGCCCGACTGTGATGCTATTATCGTTTTCAATCCGGCCGAAAACAATGGCAATAGCCTTGCCGTCCGATTCCGAGCAAAGCATCAAAGCACCATGAGACCCCATGCGTAACAGCCATTTCTCACGTGAATATGGTGGGTTGTTGTGTGAGCCTTAATCCCGAATACCTCTTCATACAAAGCAAGTGCAGCGTCAAGCTCTTTCTCGCTGCCAACATGCTTTACGACGTGTTGCATTTAGTTAATCCTCCTGAAAAAACAAAAAAGCGAAAGACTTTTCGCCTTTCGCTTGACTCTCAATGCTTATTCAAATGTTTTATTATCTGCATTATTATTAGTCGTCTAAAAATCTTTTAAGTACCAAAGGATCTTCCAGCATATATTTCTCCTGATACTCAATAACATGGAACGAAAACAAAATTCTCTCTCTGAGCAGACTGTTTTCCAGGCTCTGACCTATAAGTTCCTCAATTTTATTAATTTTATTGTACAAGGTATTTCTGTGTATATACATAAGCTTCGCCGCCTTAACCGTATTGCAGTTATTGGTAAGGTATAAATACAGGGTGTTGGTCAGATCAGTACTGTATTTCTTGTCGTAACGCTTTATTGTTATCAGAGCCGGATGACACAGATATATCAAATTCCCGTTATGATAGTCATTATCCGCACAGAGGTCTATTGCATGGTAAATACTGGCCTCTTCATAATAAAATATACGCTCCTCCGGATTCGTACGAAATACCTTGCACAGCCGTATTGTTGCCTTGGTCTGCACGTATATCGGATGCAGCGAGGTAAGAAATTTTGAATAATTTCCTATCGCCATGTATGCATCATAGAATTTCAGTATCTCCATCAGCTTTTCTCTGTCGAATTCAAGCCTTGCGTTATGGCTTGTTTTTTTGGCAAGGATTATTATATCGTTTTTGTATACCGTAATACAGCTCTGTGGAAATATCTGCTCAATCTGACTGATGGCATAATTCCAGGGAATTGCTTTTTTGCGCTCCTCAAAAGACATTACAAGCGTATGATAGTACTTAAACGTCATTGCCGGAATTAACTTCTGCCTGTGCTCGAGTTCTTCCTGGTCCATCAGCCTGCGCTCAATAAGATCTGCAATGAATGCGGCGATTTCGGTATTTGCCGCATAATGACTCGTTGTGCTGCTCAGGAAATAGCGCTGCACATATTCAGCTAATTCGAATGTAAGGAATGAATAATACTCCTCGGCGTCGGGGCCCCGGAGTGTAACTATAACCCGTGCAACAAGGTTCCCGTTGTAATATATACGCCTGATGATAGTGCGGTTACCGGTGCACGAGGAAACATACTCTAATTGAGGAGCAAACGGATTGGTTAACCGCGTTTCCTCCTCAACCAGAGAGCACACAGTTTCGTAGGAAAGGAAGCCGTTTTTCACCAGCTCCTGTAAAAAGACGTCATCAAAATCCTCAGGCACACAGCCCGCCAGCATTTTGAAACCCATGTTCAGAATAACGACGGGATTTTTCAGCATTTCATAGCCCTTTTCGGCCAGCTTTTGTATCCCCTTTTCCGACAGTATTTCCCGAAGTTCTTCTGTCCACTTGATGTAACTGCTCAGCACCTGCTGTACTTTATTGTAAAGCGGTATAAGAGAGAGTGAGAATATGAAAATATTAGCATTTTTCTGGCTCAAGAGCGGGGTCAATTCTTCTGAGTCGCCGGCACTCATTAATGTGACGGGACCTTCTTCGGGTAGGTGCTTATATGCCTCAAGTACGTTTTCCGGGCTTCCTATATATAAGTACTTGGTTGACAGTTCAGTATCCTTGTCGAGCAATAGTATTCCATCTAAGGCCTTAAGTCTTTTACTGACAGTATTGGCACGAATCAGGTTCGAACGAATCGGATATAGCAGAATCGGTACGGTTAATATTGCATTTCACCTCCTGAAATACCGGCAGGCGGGTTGTAATCCTTCCCCCTGCATTGTGCATAATACACGAAGGTCTTTTTTTTTATTATAATCGAGATGGTGGCGTGTTACGCTCAAAGCATGCATAAACCGTTAATGCAAAAGCTTCCTTGCCACTATCTACTATATCCCTTTTCAGTTAAATTTCAATGGGTTGCGACATTTTATTTGTCATTTACATCAAGATGTGCGCGTTGTGCACTCTGCACATATATCATTCACCTATATATGGTCACTCTACATGATGCTTTTTATAGTCACTTGTTGCTATAATTAACCTATATAGCAAAGGGAAGATGCTTTCAAGTTGCACAGCATATAACCGGATGCAAGAATCATCAACTCAAAAGGAAGTGAAGCCTTGGGTATTCGCAAATGCGCTGAAAGCGATATGGCGTTCCGGCGTCTCAGCGAAATCTACCGAGACCGGGAGAAAGAACTGCTCAGTTTTCGCAAAAAGGGGGGAAAGATTGTCGGAGAGCTTGGCTGCGATGTACCCGACGAGCTAATAATAGCTGCAGGTATGATGCCTGTACGTATATACGCAGACGAGAAAAGTACGTTGGTAGAAGCAGACAAATATCTGGAATTATCATTCGATCCCGTTGTAAAGGCACAGTTTGAAAAGCTGGTCGACGGTTCGTACAACGACTTAATTGACTTTTTGGCGATTTCCAATTCTACTGACGTAATAATACGCACATATCTTTACCTCAGAGAAATAAAAAGGATCGAGCCGGACAAGCTTGTCCATCCCGTTGAATTTATAGACTGGCTCTTTACACGAAAGTCAATACACCAAATACATAATGAAAAGACCGTACAACTCTTTTGGCAGAAGCTCGAAGAATGGTCAGGCAGAAAAATTACTGACGAGGATTTTATCGCCGCCGCCGAGATATGCAACAAAGACCGCGCTGCGCTCAGGAAGATATCGGCGCTTCGCCGGGCGCAAAAACCTCGCATTACGGGCAGTGAAGCACTCGTTATCATCGGATCCGCCTTCTTTATGAGCAGGAGCGAACATGCGCAGCTTGTTGAACAGGTGGCAAATAAAGCCCAAAGCTGGCCGGAGGTGGAAGGCGTCAGACTATTTCTGACGGGCAGCGCCCAAGAGTCTACCGAGCTTTATTCACTGATTGAAAAATCAGGTGGTGTGGTCATCGGAGAAGACCATGACTGGGGCGACAGATTTTCAAGCAGGGACTGCAATCTATCATACTCTCCCTTGCGCTCTATAGTCGACTGCTACATGCTGCGAGACTTCAGTTCCAAAAAAGCGTTTGTATCTCAGCGTGTTAAGTCTCTTGATGAGGCCGCAGCAATTACCGGGGCTCAGGGTGTGATCTTTTATATAAACGCTTATGAGGAAGCTGCTTCCTGGGATTACCCGTCTCAGAAAAAGTCACTTGAAGAGCGTGGGATATTAACAAAAGCTTTCGTAAAAATGTCATATCCGGTTTCCCAAAATGTCGGGCTGGAAGACAAGATCAGGGCGTTTACGGAAGCGTTGAAGGGACGTTAGCGCTATGAATAGCATTAAAAAAACAACCACTGAACCGCCGCGTGCCCGCAAGGCATTAAAAGCCACCGCAGTTGCTAGTTCCTATCAGAAGGAATGGTTTACAGGTTTAAGAGCTAGGGTTGAATCAGGCGAGGATTTCGCGTATCTCAATGCGGATGTACCTATGGAAATACTCAGGGCTATGGACATACCTTTCGTAGTAAACCAGTGGTGGGCAGCTATCTGCGCAGCAAAGAGAATGACACCGAAGTATTACGGTCTTCTGAAAGAAGCCGGTTACCGAGATGATCTGTGCTCGTATTGTGCTACTGCTTTTGCAGAAAGTCTGGACCCAGATGATAAGGTGAGTGGTCCCTGGGGCGGCCTGCCCGCCCCCACAATTGCCATAACCCGGCTCACGTGCGACTGTCAAAGCAAGATATTTGAGCTTTTTGCCAATAACCACGGCGCTGACCTCTATGTTATGGAAAACACTGTGCCGCGGATAACTCCTTCAAAATGGTGGGAGCTTGCTCCGGACAGGTGGGAGGAGCTCTACGACAGCGACAGACTTGACGCTGCTGTAGAGGAACTTAAAGCGCTTATCAGTTATCTTGAAACAAAAACAGGCAAAATATTTGATATAAACAAATTCATTGAGGTTATGGAGCTTATTAATGAGCAGGAGAGCTGGTATAAAAAGGCCAGAGACCTGATAGCCGATACCCGCCCTGCTCCGGTAACGGTGGTAGATACGATAAACGCTGTGATGTCCGCGCAGTGGCAGCGAGGCACGAGGTGGGCTGCCGACCATGCCAGAAGCCTTTACGAGGAAATTAAGGGTTTGGTGGATGAGGGGCGCTTCGTAGTTCCAAACGAGAAGCACCGTCTTATGTGGTTGGGGCGTGGAATTTGGCACGACTTTGCGTTTTACCAGAAATTCGAAGAGAAATACAGTGCCGTTTTTGTATGGAGCATGTATTTGGCCATGGGAGCGGATGCCTACATCCGCAATAACGTGCAGTCTGATCCGCTGCGTGCGCTTGCTTCCAGATATATTGGAATGGAGGACTTTCTGCACATGCCGCCATGGAATTCGGAATGGTTCCTAAACGAGGCGCGGCGCAACCATATCGACGGCGTTGTATATATGGTCCCGGAAAACTGCATGCAGGCAGTCGAGGGTTCATACTTTATAAAAAAGACTCTGGAAGACGCCGGCATACCTGTTCTCATTTTCAAAGCAGACCCTGTGGACGCAAGAAAATGGAATCGTGAGACAATGACAGGCCTGGTAGAACACTTTATAGAAACAAGAATTATTATGGGGGTAAAAAGTAATGGGTAAAGGTCCTTTCACCGGAATTAGGGTGCTTGACTTTACGCAGTTTGAATCCGGAACAGCTTGTACCGAAACACTTGCCTGGCTCGGCGCAGAAGTGTGGAAGGTTGAGCGTCCGATAACAGGAGAATTGGGACGTCATTCCGTTGCTAACCCTGACAAAGACTCGGTTGGCTTCGTTATAATGAATATGAACAAAAAGTCCATAACCTGCAACCTTAAGTCGGCTGAGGGTGCAGCTATTATGAAGCGTCTTGTTGAAAAGGTCGACATTGTAGTGGAAAACATGGGTCCGGGATCCATTGAACGCCTTGGCCTGGGCTATGAAGATTGCAAGAAAATCAACAATAAGATAATTTATGCTTCCATTAAGGGGTTTGCGCTTGAGAGTCCTTACGCGAACTATCCTGCATTTGACCCCATAGCAACGCATACAGGCGGTCTTGTTGCAGCAACCGGTCTTCCCGATCAGCCGATTAAGGCCGGTGTCAGTGTTGCTGATTCCGGAAGCGGAATTATCTGCGCAATGTCAATTGCAGCCGCCCTTTTTCAGCGGGAGACGCAAGGTGTGGGCCAGCGAATCGATGTAGCCATGCAGGACTTCATTATAGGTCTTTCCCGCGCCGGTTGGGAGCCGCTTTACGAGACGGGCAAGCCTCCTCGCCGCGTAGGCAACGGTATGCCCCTTGAGGATGTCGGTCCCTCCAACACCTATCCCTGCAAGCCTTTCGGTACAAACGATTATGTCCATATTTACTGCTCGCGGCATCCGGGCAGCAAGCAGTTTGACAACCTTTGCAGATTGATCGGCCGCGAGGATCTCCTTAGCGACGAACGCTTTGCCACACCCCGTTCGCGCTTTGAGTTCCGCCATATTCTCGATCCGATTATTTCAGATTGGACCTCAAAGCACACGAAGCACGAGGCGATGGATATTCTCGCCAATAACGATATCCCGGCCGGCGCCCTTTTGGATACTGCAGATATTACCAATGATCCGCAGTACCTTGAGCGCGGAATGATCGTGGAAGTAGAGCATAAGGAGCTCGGAAAACTAAAACTTCCCGGATTTGCACCGAGACTATCCGAAAATCATGTGGAATATAAAGTTTCCCCGGGCTTGGGAGAAAACAATGATGAAGTCTATCGCGGTATTCTTGGCCTTACACAGGAGGAAATGCAAAAGCTTAAAAACGATAAGGTAATATGATTATTTCAGCGCCCAAATCAAAGCAGATTTAGCCTCACACCTTATACTTCAACGCAGCAGACAAACTCCCCCGTCAGCACATCATAAAATAATGTCCACTGAACAAACACGTGTTTGTTCAGTGGAACAAATGCACTTTGCGATATGCATTTTTCAGATGCATTGATTGTCTGCCTNNTTGCAGTTGTTGCGTTTTTGAATTGCTCAGCAGACAATAAAATAGCTTTTTACTAATGCGTTTCGCAAACGCATTTATACAGTGGAGATTAAATAGAAAGCGGTCAAAATCCCTTTTTCGGACTTTGACCGCTGATTCTTATAGCTTAATACGTTAACCGTTATTTATGAGTACAACAACAAAGCCCGTCGCCGCTGAAGACTGCGCGTTGCCCCTGTTGCTTATTTATTCTAATCACACATATATTCAGCATGGTCGGGCTTTGTCTCCTTTGTTTCATATTTTTCTGCCAATCTCCCTCAGCGGTAGACTTTTCGGGTCAGTTTCTGAGATGCTAATGTTAACATAACAACCGTGATGCCGGCGAAATACACGAACAAGGTATTGGGTGATGCTGCCGCATTATCGCTAACCAGAGTCAAATGGAATGCAGATCTTACAGTGTCATTTCCATGCAGCGCTTCCGCCACATGCGCTCATAGTCTTTGTGCGGAACAATTCTTTCTGATAGGTCACCCGGGCTTGTGATACCTTCTTCGCTGCACCATTTTACATCAATTTCGTAAGCACACATATCAAGATCATCTTCATCCCAATATACGGGAACACAATCCCATCCGGCGAGGTGAGCGGCGACCGCTCGGGTATGGCCATCTGTCATTAAAAGTCTGCCGCCAAACCGTTTTACCGGAATGGGATCGAAAATCTCTATATTATCGGGGGTAAACCACGCCCTGACAAGCCGCAGCTTGCCCTCGCTTATATATAGCTGACTCGGCTGAAGCTCCGTAAGGGGAAAGGTAAATTGCTGGTCAGCGGGAACCTTGGCTCTGCGGTGTTCTATGTACTCCCGGCGTGTGAGTCGGTAGTGGTATTGCCACTTGCCTTTTTGTGGTTGTGGCTCCAACGGTTCTTCCAAAATCCGTGTAAACCCATGCTTTTCCCACATGCGCCGTGAGCGGACGTTATAATCTTCGCAGAAACAATGCAAAACATCCACATTTTCACCGCAAAAAGCGAAGTCTACCATCATACCGATGAACTGTGTACCGATTCCTTTGTTCCAGTAAGCTTTCTCCCCGATAGACATATCAATCCTGCGGACGTCAAGGATTTCCGGGTACATGGCTCTAACATTCGGCAGATTCATCTTTTGCAGCCAGCACTCGCCGATGGGTATATTATTTACCTCAATCAGGAAACAAAATGCATTTTGTGAAACGCCACCGTATATTTGATGTACCGCATCCAAACCATATGAAAGGTTGGTGTCCGCTGTACCGCCTTCGGTCCAGTAAAGCACCTCCGGATCGGCACACCATTTATACAACAGCGGCAGATGATTGTCTTGCAGCGGAAGCAGGACTATGTCTATGTCGTTACCACCGTACAACGTAATATCGTGCGTTTTTATAATGCTCATTTATACGGCTCCTTCTTGTCTCCAGCGCTCACGATAATATCACCATGCTTCATATTACTTTTCCTTTCATATAGTCTACTCCCCATTGATGCATGAAGCGAGTAATGAGATCGCTTTTGTCATACAGTTTTTTGCTGTTTGGGTCACCGTATGTTTTTGCAAGCACGCTTGTCGGCAGGGTCCGATTTATACTCATCCCCGGCGTTGCTTCATCGCGATAACGCTTAAGGATTCTATCAATGCCGTCTGTTTTCAGGTTTCCAAGACGCCACCACTCCGTAGGCTCTGCGATATTTGGATAGACATCATAGTCTGCGTTGATGGCTAAACAAGGAGAATTAACATAAATATTCGGCGGTGTATCGGACTCTGCGAGCTCCTTTAGCAGTTTAGACTCCGATTGCCCAAGCATAGCTAAGCCCTCGCGTGAAACCGCAAGCAGCTCCTTTGGAATCAAGTTAAGGTCACTCTCATCCGGCCGGAGGCCGTCAATTTCGTATCCGTTTCCCTCAGGTGCTATTCCTCCGATAAATACCTCGAATTTTCGCCCGATTTTCTTACAACGCTTAAATAAATTGAGATCATATATCAATCTTAGAAACTCGTCCAGCTCATTTAAGCATCGCTTTGTGATAAATAACTGCCATCGCGGAACAATACCGGCGGAGAGACATCTTTCTGTTGCAGTTAACTGATCCATGAACGCACCGTTTCGGCGCATACCCCAATCTGTGTTATCCTCCATACCGAAGAATGTGACTTGGCATGCTTTTGGCTCCAGCGCAGCCGCCCAATTTGCATAATCTTTATCATGCGCCAGCCTCCAGGTTGATAAAAGCTCAAACCTCTGTGCACAGCCGGGTGAGGACAGCTCCTGCTCAAGACGCCACAACTCCTTGTAATCGCTTCTGTAATCCGGCTCCCGCCACCAGCTGAAAAAGCCTAACTCTTTAATGGCCATACCGTTTTCATCACGCCAGTTCCGGAACTGTTCACTGATATTTCTAAATGCCGAAACACTTAAATGACCATTGCGGTGTGAGCCAAGCCAGCAATGGCGGCAGCGATTCGGACAGCCTGCCATATCGACCATCACGCCAAGGTTAGATAAGTCAAAGCGGTAACTCATGTTTTTACACCTTCCTTCTTTATAGCCTCAACAATCCAATATCCATCGTTATTGATCCATTGCTCCTTTTCACGATTGCGAAATTCATTTTGAATGCGAAAGCCGAACTCGAGAAGAGCGGATATCCAGATATCGCGCGAATAGCATTGCAGATAAAAGGCGTGCTCGAACTGTTCAACACAGCCCGCCATGTCTTCAATAAAAACAGTTTGAGAAATATAACAACGTCCGGTTTCTGCGTCATTTCGCGTGTCACCGGTCTTCCAGACCTTTTTATCGGGATAGACATGCTCTTTCGGGTAAAAGGTTTTGGGTGGGTAATAGCCGGATTCTTTATAGGGCAAGCCTGTTTCAATGACCAATGCACCACCCTCGCGCAGATGACGATTGATGCACGAAAGCGCTTTTTTTACATCCGTCAGTGTATGAATGTGTCCGAAGTCGGAGGCGAAACAAAAATCCGCCGGCGAAATGTCGAAACAAAAGTCCGTAACATCACTAATATAGAGCCGCAAGCCGTCAACATTGCCGAAACGCTTTTCCCCTTCTTCAATCATTTCAGGCGTAATATCGAATGCCGTGACTGTGAACCCTTTACGCGCCATATACGCGCCTGTTTCACCAAGTGCGCAGAAAGGCATTAAAACATGATTTCCGAATGGCTTAGCGTATTTACACCAGTATTCGAACTCTTCAATACGTTCATAACCGCCCCAGTCCCATATTTGAGCGTGCTTTGCATAGTTGCCAATATCGTTTGTCATATCAAGACCTCCATGCTGCCGCGAAGCGGCAGTTCAAATAGCTTTGCTAAAAACCATTTGGGTATAGCAGCCCGCCAGGGTGTTCTCATACTTTCGTTGAAGCTCGCGGTCGGGTGCCGGCTGTTCTAAGTAAATTTGATTAATGAAACCATCGTATACATTCGTGTTTATAACCTTGTATTTTGTGTTCAGCGACAGTAGCTCTTCAATACTGTGTTTTTCGGACTGTATTAGCAAAAAACCGGTGTAGCCGAGTTTTACATAGAATCCTTCAGCGCTTTCAACCGCGCCCAAGCTAAGACGGTTTATGCCGTGCGCGAGCGCATGTTTTTCGAGCAGCAGCATCAAATCACGTGCAATACCATGCTTTCTAAAACGCTTGTCAACAGCCACCGGCCCGACTGTGATGCCATTATCGTTTTCAATCCTGCCGAAAACAATGGCAATAACCTTGCCGCCCGATTCCGAGCAAAGCATCAAATCACCATGAGACGCCATGCGTTCCAGCCATTTCTCACGTGAATATGGTGAGTTGCTGTGTGTGCCTTTAATCCCGAATACCTCTTTATACAAAGCAAGCGCAGCGTCAAGCTCTTGCTCACTACTAACATGCTTTACGACGTGTTGCATTTAGTTAATCCTCCTGAAAACAAAAAAGCGAAAGACTTTTCGCCTTTCGCTTGAATGATGTGTTGTCCCCATTCTAAACATAAAGGCTGCAGACGATACGTTTACAGCCTTTACTTAATCTGTTATATAACGCCGGTAAAATGGCAACGCTTACAGTAGCCCAGATAAACTGCACCAATTAAGCCATATTACCGACGAACCCTAATTAAGCTCCGCACAACGTCTCGTCGTTATCCAATTGAACGGAGCAAAGCAAAGTAACTGATTTTAAAATACCTGAAGCGTACATAAAAACCTCCATTCTGCCGCGAAGCGGCAGCAAAAATAGTCAGGAAAAATCGATTGTGCGAAACGCGATACAGGTATCGCGCCTGCAAATGGCCGCCGTCATATTTGGCGGCCAAATCGATTGCTTCCGTGCGTGAAAGGTTTTCACAGCGTGAAAGGTATTTCACGCTAACACCTCTATAAAGACAGGGTACCACATTTAACCATATAAATCAATGCTTATGTTTCGCTGATATGGTTCAAAATTATAGATCATAAACTATGTTCAGCGCGGGAGATAATGTCTTCCTGCATTGCCGGAGTCATATCCACGAAATATGCACTGAATCCGGCGATACGAACAACAAGGTTATGATGCTCTTCGGGTTTTGCCTGCGCTTTTCTCAATGTGGCAGCGTCGACGACATTGTACTGCACTTCCATACCGCCCTGTTCAAAATATGCCTTGGTGACATCCTCGAGCTTGGTAATGCCATTATTGCTTTTCAGCGATGTCGGGTGGATTTTCAGATTAAGGGCCATACCGTCCAGGAAACGTGAATGATCAAAGCTGGTGGCCGAAGTAAACACAGCCGTTGGTCCGTTGAGATCTCTGCCCTGTGCAGGGCTGGCAGCATCTGCAATAGGCGTACCTGCCTTGCGTCCGTCCGGTGTCGCCCAGGTAATCTCACCTTGTACCACATGGTCTGATGCTCCGAATGTACCGCACTTATATACCTTACAGCGGTGTGTTGAGAAGGCTCTGGAAATATTATAATACAGATCAATAACATACTTCATTTCGGCATCGGCATATGGATCTGCGTTGCCGTAATGAGGAACTTCGTTAAGAATTCTCTGACGCAGCGGCTCATAGCCTTCCCAGTCTTTGAGGATTGCGTCCAGATATTCTTTTTTGGAAACAAGCTTCTTGTCAAACACCATGTATTTAAGCGCAGTCAGGCTGTCGGCAGTCGTTGCAAGCCCGGTTGCCGTGCCGCCGTAAGAATTGTACTTTGCGCCGCCTTCCGATACATCCTTGCCGCTTTCCATGCAGCCCGTTGTCGAAATGGAGAGGTTTGGATAGGGGAATAGTCTCGGATATTCATGCTCTGTATAATTGTTGAGTGTTGCAGACCATGTAAGCATCCATGTTGCAAGCTTTTCAAACGCGGCGCGGACGTCATCCATGGATTTCATGTCGGTCAGATATCCGGAACGTAATTTCTCAGGCGCCTGAGCCCCGTTCATGGGGTTAATGCCGTTGTTTATCGCCATAACCAATGCGATAGCCCAGTATATACCGCTGTGAGACATAGCCGATCCGTTAGGCGCCGGATAATCATTTCCTGAACCGGTGATTTCCTGGCAGCCGATAAACGCAAAGTTTCTGGCATCCTCTAAGGTGAAACCGAGCTCACGTACAAGTGCGGGCACGATTACCTCGTCATTTTGAAGCAGCGGCAGACCGCCGACACGCATCGAAGTTGCCATTGCGCAATCCCAGATTTCCTTTGGTGTATTCTTATTTATACGCAGTGAAACTGTCGGTTCATGCAGTTCAAGGCGTGCCTCAGTTTCAAGAACCATAAAGGAAACGGGGTTTGTCGCATCCTCGCCGGTCTCTGGTATGAGGCCGCCGATAGTGGTATGCTGACCAAGGTGTCCTATACCTGCGGTCTGCGCCGTCTTGCCGAAGCCGCCGCCATAGAAAATGTTGATTTTGAGGAAGAACGCATCGACAAGTTCCTGTGCCTCTTCTATTGTGATTATGCCGTCTTCAAGGTCCTTTTTCAGGTACGGCCATGTGTACTGGTCAAATCTGCCTATACTTGTTACGCCGGGACCGTTATCAACCTTAAGGAAAATATTATACATCATTACTTGCTGGCAAGCTTCCCAGAAGGTGCGTGCCGGCTTTTCTGCGATCCAGTCAAGGCCCTCAGCCATCTTTTCAAGCTCAGCTTTTCTCTCGGCAGTCGGAGCTGTCTTTGCCTTTTCTCTTGCGCAATCCGCATAACGGCGGGTTAAAGTGATTGCACCGTCACAGGCGACGGTAGCGGCTTTGTAGAACATATACTTGCCCATATTGTCGCCCTGAACATTGCCTTCATGCGCATCAAGCCAGTCCTGAGCCTGCTTGCGGATATCGGCATAGCCTCTTTTGAGAATATTCTGGAAGCCGGGAGTCAAATGACCCGGAGGCAGCATTGTTGGAAAGCCGCCGATTTTTCCGTAGTCCGAAGCCTGCAGCTTGAAAAAGTCCAGTGCGCCGTCCGGCAACCATTCTTCAGGCATAACGTTTCCGTTTGCGGCCCTCTGTTGCGCCGATATATCACGCAGCTCCTTCAGATCAGCCGGGGAGATGGCCAGCTTCTGATGAGAGTAAAGCGGGTCATCATCGGGAGCGTGATGTAAGCCGTCAGCCTCAATGGGCCAGGTGTTTTCAATATCCGCCATAATCCACATTGTGCCACTGGCAGCGCCCCAGCCTTTGTTTCCAAGGTCTCCCGCAAAATACTCGTCTTCTCTGATGTCAATAGGCATTTTAGATATGACATAGAGCGATTCGTAAGCCTTAGCAAGTATTGGCGGGAAATTACGATATTTCCGCGTAGCTTCCAGCTTTATGCGAGCCTTTTCCGCGTCCGCAACGATAACTCTGTCACGAACCTTATCGCGCATTCTTTCAATGCGCTCCGTAATTGGTTTAAAGGTATACATAGAATTCTTCCTTTCACTTGACGCTTAATGCTATTACTAATTTTTCGACAATATAAGTAAATAGTCCAACAGATGATACGTCGAATGCAGTATAGAGAAAACACCGTACAAATTTCCGGTATATTTATCATAACACGGTTATTATACCAAATAAACAGTCATTTGTGAACCGCAAATCCACTACACATTATATCAAGTTGATGATTTCTTACATAATACCGTTCTCCCATTAAATTGAATATCAATATTATGGCCATGTGGGCACTTTGGCGTCCACATGGCCTTTTTAACATAATATGCATTTTAATGGTAAACAGTATTAGGTTACAATTGACTTACCGCTCCGGTCTCCTTGTTCCTCCAGCGGGGCTTTAACGGCAGCGGCCAGTTAAACGTCATCGCGCCGGGAGTAGGACAGTCACAGGCGCAGCAGCCGCAGTACCAGCATTCCTCCGCGTGCAGGATGATCGGTGGCCCTCCTTTTTTCGGATTCGGGATAAAAACGTCGATAGGACATATCTCCACGCACTTATTGCACCCGATACAGGCATCCGGATTAATTATCACCGGCATACTGGGGGTTTGAACATTGGGAATCGCAAATACTTTCTGCTCAGACACCGTTTCTCCTCCATTCTCAAATTTATTTATTTGGCGTGTATACGCCGGTATAATCCTTGTTATGCGCCTCGTACTGCTGCTTCATGTCTCCCCAGAAGCGCTGCGGAAGCTCGCCGAACTGTATCTGGTCATTGACCAGCTTGAGCGTCAGGTACTTATCCCATTCGGGCGGGTCCATCTCAGGATAATCAATGCGCTTGAGGCCCAGCGCAGCACTACTGGCTTTGCGCGCAAGCATAGCATGGATAATGATCTTCGCGTATTCGATCATGCTGAGATCCTCAATCGAGCGCATCAGCTTGTGCGGGTCAAGGGCAAACAGCTGCGGTACCGCTTCAGCTTCTATTCTTTCAATCTCTTCGAGTCCCATTTTAAGCAGCCGCTCGGTTTTGAACTCACTTACGAAATACTGCATGGCACGGGTTAGGCCGTTGTGCAGCTCTTTCCATTCAATGCCGCCGGTGCGTTTTGTCGGCGCGAAAATACGGTTCTTTTCTTTTTCAATCTGGTCACGGCTTATCTGGCCTTCACCGACTTCTTTTATGTAAGCGGCGGCCTTGCGTCCCGCGTAACGTCCCGTGGCGGCGCAGTAGCTGTGATCTTCCGGTGAGAACGTCTGCGTTCCGGCGGCATACAGCCCGTCAACCGTTGTTTTCAAGTTCCAGTCTACCAACAGACCGCCGCCGTACCCGGCGTCGCGCCATTGCGGCAAGCTTTGTCCTTCGATGAATTTGTAGGACAACAGCTGATCGCGGCCGAGGTCAAAGCCGCCATCTTTCATGGTGTTGACGAGTATTTTGGTGGTGGATTCCTCGCCCAGCATCAGATTCCAGGTAGTGCGCCGCTCGACCTCCGACATTGCCGGGAAGTCGCCGTAAAACGGCAGCTCATATTCTCCGTTTAAAATCGCTTCATGGATTTTTTCCGTGGTTTCTGCAGTCGGAGACATTGCGCCGGCATCCTCCCAGCCTTGTATCGGATAGGGAAGCCTGCGCCCCTTTGCGTCAACGATCGGGACGTTTTCGTAGCTTGCGTCTCCCGCGCCGGTGTACCATTTATGCTTCAGGCCGGTGGCGATGCCTATGGTCCCGGTTCTCTCCATCATAGTAAGAGATGCACCTGCTTTCCACGCCATAGCCGTTCCGTCGCCGCTGTCATTGCGCGAATGCATGTTAGAGTAGCCGCCGTGTTCCATGCTCATAAGCCACATGGAACCTGCACCCGAGGCTGCGAGAATAACGGCCTTTGCGCGGAAAATCAGAAATTCGCCGGTACGGCTGTTCAGACCGGTGGCCCCTACCACGCGCGCACCCTGCACGCCGTTTTCGTTCAGCAGGCTGGTTCCCATAACACGGTCGAATATCTGCACGCCGAGCCGTTTGCATTCCTTTTTGAGAAGGGGCTTAAACGTGCTGCCCCAGACACGGATGACGACGTTGTTACGCTTTTCCGGCGGATTGAAGCCCGGCTCTCCTATATGGGGATCAGGCGCATAACTGGGGCTGACTCCATAGCGGGGGGAAATCATGAACTTTGTTTCGTCGTCGCGGCCTTCCGCACCGACATACTCATCTTCGGTGTCGCGGATCTTTCCACCCATCTGCTCCATTTCAAGGAGTGTGTCATAATCCTCCCTGCACTGGATCTGAAGCCCTATGCCATTGGAGTACGGATGGTCAGCCATACGCAATGCCCACTCGTCCGGATCCACCCGCGAGAGGGGATTGGCCGGTGCGTTGCACCAGTGATCGCAGCCGGGTCCGCCTGAGCCGCTGCGCGAGACGTCGCCTTTTTCAAGCAGCGCGACCCGCACACCCTGCCGCGCCGCGCTGATAGCGGCCCAACAGCCCGCGATACCGCCGCCAATTACCAGAACATCGGTATCTATCTCCTGCTCCTGTCCGAAACGAATCGGATAAGGCCATTCCGGGGGACGACCTTCATTAATAAGATACTCATGCCATGTCGCCATTGCTCGACCTCCTCAAAAAATATAAACTGCTTGTTTTTTGCAAATATTTCTTACATTGGAATTTTATATTTATTTAAAATAAATGTCAATGTAATCAAAGAATAAAGTCAATTTATTGTAAGTTTCCACAGGAATACCTGCTCTTTGATGCCCTGCGCTGAATCTGCCGCAGTTACCGGGGCAGATGCTTCCAGCAAACGGGTGCTGCGTTTAGTACGCAAAGCGAAGATTCGCGCGAAGATTCGCTTTTCAAGTTAAAACAACTTTTTATTAATATACTATGTGAAATATAATAAATACAATGATTTGCGCAACAAAGCAGCCGATACAAACCGATTCTCTTATTAAATAAAACTTGACTTTTGCAAAAGCCGTTTGTTACCATTTAGTTGTGTTTAAAAATGTGAGCGATATTCAAGACGACTTTGATTTTGCGGATTTATTAAAGTATTTTCTGTGCGGTAAACCAAATAAAATGCAGCCATGGCAGACGAACCGAACCCGGCGAAAATAAACGCATTATGAACGGATAAGATGGAGATATAAAATGCCGTCGGAGGTGAATCTTAATGCCCTTTACTCTTATTCGGCAGGACATCACTAAAATGAAAGTTGACGCAATTGTTAACGCGGCAAACACAGATCTTGTTATGGGCGGCGGTGTTTGCGGAGCGATATTCAAAGCAGCGGGTATTTCAGATATGCAAGACGCTTGTACCAAACTCGCGCCGATTCAGACAGGTGATGCTGTCATTACCCCGGGGTTTAGGCTTCCTGCAAAATATGTTATACATACAGCCGGTCCCGAATATCGTGGCGGCAAAGGCGGCGAATCGGGACAACTGCGATCATGTTACCTGAACAGTCTCAAACGAGCCGTGGAAAATAAGTGCGACAGTGTCGCATTCCCGCTGATATCAAGCGGTATTTACGGCTATCCGAAAAGTGATGCTTTATCTGTGGCATCTCTAACAATTCAAGATTTCCTTGCTGACCATGATTTAAATGTATACCTCGTTGTGTTCGACAAGGCGGCGTTTGCCGCAAGCAAGAAGCTATATGGCCAGGTAGCAAGCTACATAGATGAGCACTACACAAAGAAGTTCATAACAAGGCGGCGTGAACGGCTCGATACCGAATGGGAAGCTCTCGAAAAGTCAGACATGGTTTTTCACACCACCGGCTGCATCGCTCAAATGGAAACCTCAACTGTCAGCAAGGGAACAGATGGCTTGTTCGGCAAACTTGACGAGCCTTTCTCTCAGATGCTCATGCGTCTGATTGATGCCAAAGATATGACAGATGTTGCGGTTTACAAACGTGCTAACCTTGATCGCAGATTGTTCTCCAAGATTAGGAGCAATAAAAGCTATATGCCAAGCAAGCGTACTGCGATTGCCCTTGCTGTAGCGTTGGAATTGTCACTTGACGAAACCGACGACCTCCTGGAACGGGCGGGTTATGCGCTATCTCACGCAGTCAAGTTCGATGTTATCGTTGAGTATTTTATTGCAAACGGGAAATACAACGTTTTTGAGATAAATGAGGTGTTGTTTAAATATGATCAGCCGCTGTTGGGAGGTTGAGATGATTAAATAATGTTCTATAAACATGGGGGAGCTTTACCCTTCAGAAGTAATTTGTCGCTCTTCAAGCGACCCTGCATCATATTAAAAACGATATCCTTAAGTCATCATAAAGCTTAAGGAGAACACTGTAATGAAAAAAGGATTAACGGAACTGGTATTTATTTTAGACAAAAGCGGATCGATGAGCGGGCTTGAAGCTGATACAATCGGCGGATATAACGCAATGCTTGCTAAACAACAGGCGATCGATGGCGAATGCCGCATCACGACGGTTTTGTTCGACCATAACTGGAAACTGCTGCATGACCGCATCGACATTAAGGCGGTAAGCATTATGACAAAGAAGGAATATCAAGTTGGCGGCTCGACCGCATTACTCGATGCAATTGGCAGGACAATAAATAAAATCAGCAATGCGCAGAAGCATACCGCAGAAGACTACCGCGCCGAAAACGTAATGTTTGTAATCATCACGGACGGCGAGGAAAACGCCAGCCGTGAGTACTCTGCCGAAAAGATCAAGGCGCAGATTGAGCAGAAAAAGACAAAATACAACTGGGAATTTATCTTTCTTGGTGCAAACATCGATGCTGTTCAGACAGCGGGGCGATTTGGAATCGCTCGGGACAGAGCGGTTGACTATCTTGCCGACAGCGAAGGTACCGAGTTGAGTTTTAAGATGATGAGCGCTGCAGCGGCTGATTTTAGAGAGACAGGCACGATCAAGGAAGTTTGCTTTGAAGAAATCCGCAAGGATGTAAAACGGCGAGGAGGCTTGAAATAATGTTTGGAGCGATTATAGGCGACATCGTTGGTTCAGTCTATGAGTGGCACAATATAAAAACAAAAGACTTCCCACTGTTCCGGGACGACTGCTTTTTTACAGACGATACCGTAATGACTGTTGCGGTTTCCGAAGCTTTAATGAATGGCGGCAAAGCTGACAATTTTATTGAAGCATATAAGAAATGGGGACGGCTATACCCTAATGCCGGATACGGGGGCAGTTTTGGAAGCTGGATTCAATCTGAGGATCGCAAGCCCTACAACAGTTGGGGCAACGGTTCAGCGATGCGGGTTTCGCCCTGTGCGGAATATGCATTCAAAAGCCGGCGCCCCTATGACCGACCTGAAGACAGTATTGTTCAGGCAAGGCAATTGGCGGCTATTTCAGCAGGTGTCACCCACAATCACCCTGAGGGCATAAAAGGCGCGGAAGCGACTGCCTACTGCATGATGATGGCTTATGCTTATGGATTAAACGATGCAAAGAATAAAATCCGTGAAGATGTTCCCCTCTTGTTTGGTTATGACATGACCCGTAGCCTTGATGACATTCGTCCCACCTATCGTTTTGATGTCAGCTGCCAGGGGACGGTGCCGCAGGCAATTACTGCTTTCCTCGAAAGCACGGACTTTGAGGATGCCATTCGTAACGCAATCTCCCTTGGTGGTGACAGCGACACCCTTGCCGCTATAACCGGCAGCATTGCCGAGGCTGCCTATGGTGTTCCGGATGAGATAAAAAATAAGGCTTTGTCATTTCTCGATGAACCGATTCGCAATGCTTGTCTTCGGTGGTTTTGTCGGTAGTGCTGCTTATAAGACAGATGAAAAAAGGTTGAAAGATTTAAGAAGCCTCCTGACTCTCCCCATACAGTATGCCTTAACATAGCATATCGATGCTGAAAGAATACGGTTTATCTATTCATCAGATATCAAGACTGACGGGAATAAGTTTTGTGATAGCGCGTGAATAGCAGAACACAAAAGATCCGTCCCTATGTGTTTATGACAGGTGAGTTTTTGTGTGCTATAATATTGAAAAATTCATATATGAGGTGTAGCTATGGGTAATCTATCGTGTTTAGATCGGCTTTTAGAGGATTTTATCAAAGAAGGCCCTCCCGGAGTAGGTTTGAAGGTATTTCATGGCAGCGCACCAGTTTATGAACGTTACCTCGGTTATGCTGATTTAGAAAACGGAATTCAGTTTAATTCCAGAACGATTCTGCAATTGGCATCAATGACAAAATGCATAGCTGTTGCGGCCGTCATGCAGCTTTACGAGCAGGGGGAGTTTCTGCTAACAGACCCGGTAAGCAAATTCATTCCATCATATAAAGATCAGAAGGTATTTAAGGTGGATGGTCGGGGCAATATCACTGCCGCTCCTGCGAAAAGCAAAGTCACAGTCGGCCACATGTTTGATATGACCAGCGGCCTTACCGTTTCATGGGACTGGGAAAATCTTAACAGTAAAGCAATTACAATAGCCTGCCGCAAATTAGAAGAAGAGGGTAAGCATACCCTTCAAGAATTCGCTAAGGCTGTCGGTGAAATACCGGCTGCTTTTGATCCGGGCGAGCACTTTTTTTATGGCCAGAGCCATGATATTTTAGCTGCCATTTTGGAAGTAATCACAGGCATGACATTCGGTCAGTATCTGCAGGAAAACATCTTTGGGCCACTAAATATGCCGGATACGCACTTTTTTGTACCTGAAGAGAAGACAAAACGAATAGCTGTGCTCTACAATCTAATGGGCGATAAACGTACGCCCGGACAATTACCGTCATTTTTCTTCACCAAGACATTTGAATCCGCGTGTGGCGGTCTTTATGGCACCTTAGAAGATTACAGCCATTTTGCCATTGCAATGACTACAGGCGAGTATAACGGCGTACGTCTTTTGAACGAAAACACCATTCGTTTGATGGCGATGAATCGGTTGAATCCGCAGGCAATCAAAGATTTTGAAAATGCCTACTTAGCTGGCTATGGGTATGGTCTTGGCCTGCGCACGCGCATGAATCCTGCAGCGGGTAGTAACACAAGTATTGGTGAATTCGGCTGGACCGGCGGCTTTGGCACATATGTTGTTATGGATCCCGCTAAGCAGATCACTATTGTTTATGGGCACAACACTATGCCAAATCAGGAAGAATACATACACCCGCGCATCCGAAATATTGTTTATTCCGCTTTATAAACCTCGGGGACAGTTCTCGCTGTTTCACTCTCAGTATTATTAACCTGATAATGCCTGTTAATCGATCGGGCTGCCTCATTGATAAACCTTCTATTTTTGAGCGCAGAGATGCGTATTTTTCTTTATTCCTTCTCTGATTTCAAAACGGCAGACAGCATGCAATACCGCAATTCTGAAGTTGTCTTTCCTAAACCGGCTTTTATGGGATTATGATGTATCTATCGAAGCACAGTTAAAAGTATGCATATCTGCCCAATTCGAATAACATATGCATTGTTTCTTTGTGACGAACAACCAGAAGAATGTTTGAGTTTATTCCAATTACTTCTATTAAGTAAGCTTTAGATTCAGTTATCTTATAAGTCAATTGTATAAATACAGGGTATAGTTTCAAGCTTTGTTTGGTCATACGGAGCGATAAGGCTGTCAACCTCATCGCCGTCTTCATTCTCCACGCCGAAGGCAGATAGCATGTAGGCCTCACCAAGGCTGAAGCCAAGGCCGATGTCTGTTAAGCGTTCTATATCCTGAAGCAAAAGAAGACCGCCGCCGCCGATTGCCTTGAGCGGGTCCATAAGCGTCTCATTTTCCTCAACGAAGCAAAACAGGTTCAAGCTCTCGTTTATCGTGATATGGAAGCAAGGTTCCTCGCAAAAGGGATAGGTTTCCTTTGTACGTTCAAAACGGTCAAGCATAGCTGCAAGTCTTGCTCGCTCCTCAGGGTCCGTCTCCGCTTCATATTTCTTTTTCGTACCTTCCACATCGTAGTGCGGCAGGCGGTAAAGCGTGGGTTTGTGATAAATATGTTGAATCGAAAAACCCGGATTATAGTACCAGTAGATATGCTTGCCTACCATCCTGTCGGAGAAGGTGTGCCGGTTTTCGTTCAGCTTACGGCCCTGCACCTTAATCGCTCCGAAAATCGGTGTGACGCGGATAAGCCGTTCCGAGGCCGGAATAACGCCTTCTTCGGTTATAACCAGTGTGACAAGATTCTGCGCGGTATCAATTATCCAGTTATGGTTAACTTTGCCTTCAAACTCAAGCGGCTTCACATGCACAAAATATGTTGTATCGTCGCCCTTCATGCACTCATAAGAGTCCCATATGTAGTTCTCGCCTTTTTTCGCATACTGCAGATTCTCACCGTCAAGGAAAAACAGAGAATACTCACTCCCGTTATCCAGGAAAATATGAAAATGCTTGCCGGACAGCTCATAATTAAAGGGTGCCTTGTACTGAGCAAGTGTTTTAAATTTGCGATTAGCCTTTCCCATATATAATCCCCTTTTCAATATCACAGTAAGCACATCATATCATGCTATATAAGGCATATCAATAGATTAATGGTATGAATTGACTGTAATTATCTGAACGATGACGTACATATCGACATTATAAAGACACTATAAATAACAACCTCTTGAAACAAGTTGCGTTTGCTGTCTTTCATCATCTTTTGAGACTGCGGCCTAAATCAGTACGCCTGCTTGCAGCTTCGTACCAATATTCAGAAACAACAGTGTAGTTATTTCTTTTATATTGCTCATAGAAAACCTTTAACTGTTGCTCAATACTGGTTTCACTTTAATTATTGCTGCTGTATCTGGCGCATATGCAAACATTTATAACTGTACCTCTATGATTTCGGGTCGGCCTCAAACCACTCTTTCTTTGCCTGATTGAGGCTAACCTTGTTTGCCCCACCTTCATAGTCTGGGTCATCATACTGCACGCCGTCGTTTTCCCATTCGCATATCGGGCACACATCGAAGTCGTTAGGCCCATCAAACTCGTATCGACCACAAACAGGGCACTTTACTTTTTACACATCCAATTCCCCCTTTATCTTTTTTAGTTACCTCGAGCCTTCCTCTCGTTGATAGCTTTATAAAACCGTGGGGACGGTTCTCACGGTTTATGGTTTTAAGATGATTGCTTTGCTTATTCCCGTCAAATGCTACGGCTGTCTAGTGGATATGCCATAATTTTCAGTACAACGGCTCGATAACCGGTGAAATAGAGGCTTTACTTTTGTTGTCATATACCACTACCGACACTATCATGCAATATCAAGCAGAGTAAATCGCGAGAACTCACATGGCTTAGTAAAGAATGAAAAGTGAAAAATACAAAAAAACGACGATGCCGAGAGGAATCGTCGTTTTTTTGGCAAAGAAATCATATATTGACAGAATATCAGTCAATGGGTGCAAATTAAAGGTCGTGGGTGCAAATTGCTGCCTATGGGTGCAAATGAGGGTGCGTGGGTTCAAAGCAAACCTTTACACTATGCTGACAGTGCATTATGCGATTAAACTGAAATTCGGCAAATTGGAATTCTTATCCAAATACATTAAACCATTCCATAAAAGCATCTCCACAAACGAAATTTGTCAATTTATTTTATCTTGATGCAGATACCAACAAAGCAGGTATACGGCTTAATGTGTGTATCGAAAAACTGTTTATCGCCTATGGCATACTTATGCTCAGTATCAAACCATTCGTTCCAAGCAGAGTCAAAGCATTCCATTTCCCATGTTACAACAGACTCAATCCTATCGGAATTGCCGATAATTTCTTTCCATGTTGTTGTGCTTTGGAACATATAGGCCTCATCTCCTAACCATTCGACAAGAAGTTCTTCAGAGCGACCAGTGTAGGCAGTCTTTATCCCTGGAATGCCAATCAACACCGTTGCCTTGTCTTTGAGAAAAGGCAGAATCTTTTCAGCAAAGAAACCGTTCTTTGTTGCAAAATAATGGTATGCATCTACACTTACCAATGCCCGAAACAGTTTTTTATCAAAATGTAATTCATTTGCATCCTCGCAAAAAGGAACTACTTGATTTTCAATACCCCATTCCACGAAGCGTTTTTTATTATCATCCGCTGGAATCCAAAGGTCACTGGCGTATACTTTTGCTGCCGTCTCTTTGGAAAGAACAAAACTTGTCAATCCTTTTCCACAACCCAAATCAAGGATAATATCAGTATCGGAAAGACTTAAGGGGTGCTTGTTCAACAGTTCTTCCAAAATTCTTACACTATTAGGTCCCATCAGTATTTCTGCTGTCATATATTTTCTAAAAGTTTCAATGTTCACTTTTCAAACCTCCACAAATCTCCCTTTTTTCTTCCTGCTTGCCTCCACACCCTACCATTGAGAGCACAAGTACAAGACAAAGTACCGTTGCTATTAACTTTTTCATAATCATTACCTACGCAATAAATTAGAATTTACTGTTCAACATTTCAAGTGCTTTATTCTTTAATATACCACAATTCCGGCCCAAGTGAATAACCATCAAGAAGAGTCCAAAACAGCGAAATCAAGGCTTTTCGGCATTGAAAAAAGGTAGCAGGTTTTTATCAAAATCTACTACCTTTTTTGGAACGGACATCATATATTGATAGAATTTCAGCCTATGGGTGCAAATGCAAGGTCATGGGTGCAAACTGATACCCATGGGTGCAAATGAGGGTGCGTGGGTGCAAAGCAAACCTTTACACTTTGGCTGACAGTGCATTGTGCGATCAAGCTGAAATATAACACTGCAAAACCTGGTCTGCGGTTTCGCTTATGACTGCGCCATGTTCAATCCCATTTCGATCGCCATGAATAACCATTTCCCCGGAAACTAAATACTTCTGCCAGCGTCAGATTTCGAACTTCGCCTTTGCATTTGATATTTAGCACCACACTATATTCTGCTGTGAATTCCGATAGTTTGTTTTTATCAAATGTTGACGTACAAATCCCATTTTCGTATTGTGCAATAGCATTCGCACCCGGAAAGCTTTTATCGTGACTATCTATGGTTACAATATAGGTAATATCATCATTTCCATTGCTTGGAACAAAGGAACAGAACAGTTCTTTAGTGTTACCATTAAAACGGACATTTGATACTTCTATATTATCCGGCAACAAAGCATCCGATACATCCTCATTATTTCCAAAACGAGTTTGTCCAATATATATGCCAAAAGCAATGAGCAAAATACAGAATAATGCCTTCCAAATATTTGCGGCACGTCGATTTCTAATTGCAAGCTGTTCATTAATATGTGCCAGTGATTTTGCAATTGAAGCTGTGTCCAGCTTATCTTCACGTTCCGAATCACCCAAAAGGACAGAAACTGACACATCTAATGCATCTGCGATTCTGCATAGAGTATCCGCATCTGGAACTGCGGCTCCTTTTTCCCATTTTGATATGGTTTGTCTTACAACATTTAGCTTCACAGCCAAAGCTTCCTGCGTAAGACCTCGCTCTTTTCTTACTCTTACAAGGTTTTCATTTAGCATAACACCAGTCTCCTTCTTTGTTTTGACGTTTTGATGGTTCCATATTAGGAGACTTACTCTTTAAAATCAAGCAACCGGCAAGCGCAACACGCTCTTGTGAGTTGCAATGCGACAATGAGCAACAAATTAATATTTAACTCACTAACATCACAAAATGCTTTAGCTATATAATACTGTTTATTCCATCCCAAGTAAATAAATATCAAGAACGAGAGTCCGAAAATAGCGAAATCAAGGCTTTTCGGTATTGAAATAAGGTAGCAGATTTCTATCAAAATCTGCTACCTTATTTGGTGGAGAACACGAGTTTGATACAAAATGCACCCGGTAGCCTTATTCCCGTTTGTTGGATGAACACCCCTACTGTTTCCCGTTTGTTCCGTGTGTAGGGGTGAACACCCTTGATACGTAAATAAAGCCGTACTCTGCAATACTATTTTTCGTGCTTCCAATTCTTTACTCTCAATTTTTTGGGGCGGGAGCCTTCACAACAATTAACTCCAAGGTTTCATCATGCAGATTCTTAACATTCATTTTTGTTTGGAATGGAATCTTTAGAAGAGTGCCGGATTCATATTCATGTATGTCCTGTTCGTCCAAGCCAATGGAGAGGATTCCGCGAACGACAGTCATGTATACGTTTGAATTGGAAAAATGCTCAGGCAAGCCCTCGCTTTTGTTAAACACCATATGCAGATAGTGTACATTTTCATCAAAGATGATCTTCTCTACAGCTTTGTCATTACCCTTTGATAATTTAAATATCTGTTCAACCATTGCGGTATACCTCCTGTTTTTATATTCTTTGCAGTGATCTCTATTATATCATAACGAGTTACCATTACTTGTTGTAATTACAACAAGTAATGTCTTATCACACGTTCCTACCGTAGTGAATGGCGTTTTTGGGGCAAACCTGACGACAACTTGTGCATT
>LSQX01264721.1_pt1 | contig 36649 bp, 32 predicted proteins | sample 654561 | NCBI WGS metagenome assembly LSQX01 (sample SAMN04489861, study PRJNA283612) | anaerobic digester metagenome | isolation source: 4 biogas reactors fed with cattle manure at either 37C or 55C with and... | place: Denmark: Kongens Lyngby | collected 2014 | reverse complement strand
GCAGCACCTAAGGCCACACACTCATCTGGATTAATACCCTTGAAGGGCTCTTTGCCCAGCTTCCTCTTAATCGCTTCCTGAACTGCCGGAATGCGGGTGGAACCCCCTACTAAGATGACCTTATCGATTTCGTGGGGCTGCAGCCCGGCATCGTCCAAGGCCCGCTGAGTGGGCCCCATGGTGGCCTCCACCAGGTCTGCCGTCAGCTCATTGAACTTAGCCCTAGTCAGGGTAATGTCCAGGTGGAGAGGCCCTGCTTCTCCGGCACTAATAAAGGGCAAATTGATATTAGTACTCTGCAGGCCCGACAGCTCGATCTTTGCCTTCTCGGCCGCTTCCCGCAGCCGCTGCATAGCCATGCGGTCATTGCTGAGATCTACCCCTGTCTCCTGCCTAAACTGCCGTACTAAATACTGCACGATCCGCTCATCAAAGTCATCGCCGCCCAGCTTGTTATTGCCGCTGGTAGCCAGCACCTCGAAGACTCCATCCCCCACCTCCAGAATGGACACATCAAAGGTACCGCCTCCCAAGTCAAATACCAGGAGCTTCTGCTCCTGCTCTTTATCCATGCCGTAGGCAAGGGAAGCCGCGGTGGGCTCGTTGATGATCCGCAGGACTTCCAGGCCGGCAATAGTCCCCGCATCCTTAGTCGCCTGCCGCTGAGCGTCGGTAAAATAGGCAGGCACGGTGATCACCGCTTGGGTGACAGGCTCGCCTAAGTAGTTTTCTGCCTCCTCTTTCAGCTTCCGGAGAATCATCGCCGATATCTGCTGAGGAGTGTACACCTCACCGTCAATGGTGGCTCTAAAATCTGTACCCATATGGCGCTTGATGGATTGGATAGTGCGCTCCGGATTGGTCACTGCCTGGCGCTTAGCCACCTGCCCCACCAAGCGCTCGCCGTTCTTGGCAAAGGCCACCACCGAGGCCGTTGTACGGCTTCCTTCGGAGTTGGGAATAACAATCGGCTCCCCGCCCTCCATGGCAGCCACAACAGAGTTGGTTGTACCAAGATCAATACCCACAACTTTTCCCATATATCTTCCTCCTCATTTGCAGCCAACAAGCCTTCACAAGGTGCCAAATTCCTAATCGCCTGCTCTGGCGACCTTGACAACTGCAGCTCTTAGTACCCGTTCCCGGAAAGTATACCCCTTCTGAAACTCCTGAAGGATCTGGTTCTCCATCTCCGGATCCTCCACAGCTTCCATCATCACAGCATCATGCAGATTTGGATCGAAATCCTCCCCCACTGCTCTGATGGGTTCAAGCCCCTCTCTAGATAGAATGTCCATGAACTGCCGATAGATCAACTGGACGCCTTCACGGATGGAATCTTCACTGGCATCACTATCTGCGGCCAATGCCCTTTCCAGATTATCCAGCACTGGCAGGAGCTGTCGAACCAGCTCTTCGTTGGCCCGGATAATCCCCTCCTGCAGATCCCTGCGGCTTCGCTTGCGGTAGTTATCAAAATCGGCTTGCAGCCGCAGCAACTGTTGAGTCAGCTCTTCTGCCCGCTCTTGCCAGCGGACTGCTTCCTCCTTGAGTGTTTCCGGATCAAGGGGCCCAACATCTGCCCCTTCGGGCTCCTGCCCTTGGTCAACCTGCCCTTCCCGGGCTTCTCCTTCCTCGACCTGTCTGGCAGCACTCTCCTCTTCTTTGACGAACCCCGACATCTCTCCCTGGCTGTCACACCCCGAGGCATTGGGCTCCTGGGCGCCAGAGTGCTTCTCTTCATTGTGACAGCTGCAGTCGCGGCAGCGGCAGCTGCTGACTTGCTGCTCTGGGCGCGGCTCCTGGTTGTTTTTCATGAAAAGCGGCGCAAGAAACCCCAGCGGGGTGCATGCGCCTTCTCTCCTTTCTCCCTATTGGCCGGTTAATCGGGCAACTCCCATCACCCGGCCTTTTGACCATGTTTCCTAGTGACGCCGGGAGTCCGACAGCAGTGAACTGAGGGTGTAAGCCATGCCCTCGACTATGGCCACCACCTTCTCGTAATCCATGCGGGTGGGGCCAACCACACCGATACTCCCTACCACCTCACCATTGAGCTCATAGGTAGCTGTTACCAAACTGCAGTCTTGAAATCCTTCGTGAAGGTTCTCGCTGCCGATGGTAACCTGCATCCCTGAACGGCCCAGGGCTTTGTTCAGCACCGACCAGACTGTCCGCTCATCATCCAGCATATTAAGGAGCCCCTTGGCCTTTTCAATGTCCTTAAACTCCGGCTGGCTCAAAAGGTGGATGGCTCCATCGATAAAGACCTGTTCTTTCTTTATATCCTTCAAACCTTTGACCAACAGATTCAGCGCCTCGGACATCAAAGCCTCATCGTCAATCTCTTCCCGTATCTCCCCCAGTAGGGAGCTGCCGATATCGGCCAGAACTGCACCTGACAACCTGCGTTGGAAAAAGTGGTTGATTCTGGCAGTCTCTTGGGCAGTTAGAGGCCGGGATGTCTCCACAATCCGGCTCTGGGCAAACCCGGGGTCCACCACCAGTACCAAGAGCACATGGAGTTCATCTAGGGGTATCAGCTGCAGGCAGCGAATTGCTCCCCGACTGAGATTAGGTGCCACTACCATGGCAGTGTACTGGCTTAACAGAGCCAGCAGCCGCACACTCTCCTGGACAATGTCCTGCATCACCTGTTGGGCCTGGAGTGCCGCGAAAATTTTCTGGATCTCCCGGGCCGTCAACTCCTGGGGCTTCATCAGTACATCGACATAGAAGCGGTAACCCTTCTCAGATGGAATGCGGCCGGCGGATGTGTGGGGCTGCTCTAGGTATCCATCTTCTTCCAGATCGGCCATGTCATTGCGGATGGTCGCAGGGCTAACTCCCAAACCATACCGGCGGGCAATGGTCCGAGACCCCACCGGCTCAGCAGTGCTAATGTAATCACGGGTGACAGCCTTCAGTATTTTCCGTTTACGTTCATCCATCGGCGTCATCACCACCTTTTTCGTTAGCACTCACCTAAAAGGAGTGCTAACATATCCATATTAAAAATAGCATCCGGTACCGCTTTTGTCAAGATCAGAGAAAGGCTGCCTGCACCCGGCTGGCTAGGAGCAGCCCCCGGTCGGTCAGCCGCAGCCGGCCCCGGCTAAGTTCCAAAAGGCCTGCCTCCACAAGGCCGGCAATTTCTGCCTCCCAAATCCCCCAAACTGATAGGCCGAACCTAACCTCCAGGTCTGCCAGGGAGACACCCTCCCTTAACCTGAGGCCCAGCATGATGGTCTCCCCCAGCTGGCCCTTTTTATCTAGCCTTTCCGAATAAGTTTCCGGAAAGCTGCCCACGGCCACCCTGTGAATGTACTCCTCTACATCGGCGGTGCTGCCCCACCGCCTGCCGTCCCAGTAGGAAAACGCCGCTGCACCCAGGCCGAGATACCAGCGGTTTTCCCAGTAGATCTGATTGTGCCGGGAACGATAGCCAGGCAGCGCGTAATTGGAGATCTCATAGTGTTCGTAGCCTGAATCGGTCAAGTACTGCCGGGTCCACTGCAGCATAGCGATGACTTCATCCTCCGGCGGCAATGCCAGCTTACCTTGGGCCTGCAGGCGGCCGTAGGAAGTCGACTCTTCAATGGTCAACTCATAGCAGGAAAGATGCTCAGGCCTCAGTCCAACAGCCCCGGCTAGGGTTTCCTGCCACTGTTCGATGCTCTGGCCGGGCAGGCCCAGCATCAAATCAAGGCTCAAATTGGCAAAGCCCGCCCGCCGGGCCTCCTGCACTGTCTGGCAGGCTTCCTCGGCGGTGTGCATCCTGCCTAGCCGTGCCAAAAGGCAGTCATCTAGGCTTTGGACTCCAAGGCTCAGCCGGTTGATGCCCAAGTGCCGCCAAGCGAGCATCTCATCCCGGCAGATGGCGCCCGGGTTGGCCTCCAGGGTGACCTCCGCGTCCGGTTGAAAGGGGAAACACTCAGTTACCCCCTCCAACAGCTGGGCGATCTGGCGGGAACCAAGCAGGGACGGCGTGCCGCCGCCGATATACAGGGAATGAAACGCCTCCGGCATGAGGCCCTCTGCCTCCAGCCAGTCCTTTCTCAAAGAAGCTTCCTGCAGTACAGCATCGACATACTGCTGCACACTGCCGGGGCTGCCCCGAGACAGAGGGTAGGAGACAAAATCGCAGTAGGGGCACTTTCGCAGGCAAAAGGGTATATGAATATACACACCTGGCCGGTCAATCTTCAATGGTGAGTACGGCCATGAAAGCCTCCTGGGGGACTTCTACAGACCCCAGCTGCTTCATCCGCCGCTTGCCCTCCTTCTGACGCTCCAGCAGTTTGCGCTTGCGGGTAACATCTCCACCATAGCACTTGGCCAGAACATCTTTGCGCAGGGGTTTTACCGTCTCCCTGGCCACAATCTTGCTGCCGATGGCAGCTTGAATGGGAACTTCAAACATCTGACGGGGGATGACTTCCTTGAGCTTTTTGGCCAAGGCCCGTCCCCGATGGGCTGCCCCATCCCGATGGACAATACAAGACAGCGCGTCTACCGGGTTGCCGTTTAAGAGAATGTCCAGTTTCACCAGGCTGGCTTCCCGATACCCGATTGGTTCATAGTCCAAAGATGCATAGCCCTTGGTTCTGGACTTGAGCCGGTCAAAGAAATCCATGATGATCTCACTCAAGGGCATTTCATAGGTAATCTGCACCCGATCAGTTGTTACATACTCCATGTTGACGAAGGTACCCCGCCGCTCCTGACAGAGCTCCATCACCGGGCCGACGAAGTCCTCCGGCGTCATAATCGATGCCTGCACGTACGGCTCTTCGATCCGTTCCAGCTTGTCGGCAGCCGGCAGCAGGGCAGGATTGTCAATGGAAAGCTCGCTTCCATCACGCTGGTAAGCACGATAAACCACACTGGGAGCTGTGGTGATCAGATCCAGTTCAAACTCCCGCTCAAGCCGCTCCTGAATGACTTCCATGTGCAGGAGGCCTAGAAAGCCGCATCGAAAGCCAAAACCTAGAGCCACGGAAGTCTCGGGCTCGAAAACCAAAGCGGCATCATTGAGCTGCAGCTTCTCCAGGGCATCCCTCAGGCCGCCGTAATCTTCGTTATCCACAGGATAGAGCCCGCAGTAGACCATGGGCGTCACCCGCCGATATCCCGGGAGCGGCTCTGCCGCCGGCCGCTTGGCCTCTGTGATGGTATCCCCCACCCTGGCATTTTTGACATCCTTCATCCCAGCGGTCACGCAGCCTACTTCTCCCGCGGCCAGCCGCTGTACAGCCACCAGCTGGGGTGTAAAGACCCCCAGGGAGTCAACCTCAAAGGCCTCACCGCTGGACATCATCCGAATCTCATCACCAATGGACAGGCTGCCTTCGATCACCCGGACATATGCTACTACGCCCCTGTAGGGATCATAGTGGGAATCAAAGATCAGGGCCCTCAGCGGTGCTTCAGCATCACCCTTGGGCGGCGGAATGTGCTGCACAATGGCCTCCAGGATCTCCTCAATGCCTTCACCTGTCTTGGCACTGGCCAAGATGGCTTGGCTGGCATCGAGGCCAATGCTCTCCTCCAGCTCCTGCTTCACCCGCTCGGGATCCGCGGCAGGCAGGTCGATCTTATTGATCACGGGAATGATCTCCAAATCATGTTCCAATGCCAGGTACAGNNTTGGCCAAGGTCTGGGCCTCAATCCCCTGGGAAGCATCGATAACCAGCAGGGCTCCTTCACAAGCTGCCAGGCTGCGGGACACCTCATACGCGAAATCCACATGGCCGGGAGTATCGATGAGATTTAAGATATAGTCTTGGCCGTCCCGGGCGCGGTAGTTTAGCCGCACTGCCTGCAGCTTGATGGTAATGCCCCTTTCCCGCTCCAAGTCCATGGAGTCCAGGAGCTGGCTGGCCATCTCCCTCTGGGACACTGTACCAGTCGTCTCAAGAAGCCGATCGGCCAAGGTCGACTTCCCGTGATCGATATGAGCAATTATGCAGAAGTTGCGAATATTGGCTTGGCGCATTGTTTACCTCACTTTCGCCCATACTCAAACTGTATTATAGCATTAGCCCGATTGAGCGACAACCACAGTCATGAGCCTCTCACTTCACTATACCACATCCGGCACTCCCGGCGGTACACGCCTCGCCATCAACTTCTGAGAACTTCACTGCCTGCTGCAAGGAGTTGAACCATCCTCTGCCGAAACGAAAGATGGAATTGGAGGTTGCCCCATGTCTACAAAACCATTGGCCAGAACTGCTGTCTCGATGATGTTCTTAATCTTTGTAAGCCGCCTGTTGGGGTTTGTCCGCCTGCGGGCTGCTTCCGAGGTCTTTGGCCGCACTTGGCACACCGACGCCTTTAATGCCGCCTTTGTCATTCCGGATCTCATGTATTACCTGCTGGTGGGCGGTGCCTTGAGCTCCGCATTCATACCTGTTTTCACAAGTTACCTGGCTAAAGGGGAAGAGGCTGAGGGATGGAATCTGGCCAGCAGCTTCCTCAACTTGACCTTCTTGGGCCTTGTGGCCTTTTCCCTGCTGGGCATGGCCTTCAGCCCCCAGCTGGCACCCTTGGTAGCATACAATTTCACTGGAGAGCAGCGGGAACTTTTGATTTATCTCATGCGGATCATGTTCCCCGCGGTATTCTTGACCGCCCTGTCGGGCCTAGCAGTGGGAGTCCTCAATTCCTATCAGCGCTTTATCCTTCCAGTCATGGGTCCAATTCTCTACAATATCGGCATCATCCTGGGGGCCTATCTGCTGGGCCCCAGAATGGGCATAGTTGGCATGGCCGTTGGCACCGTTGCCGGCGCTGCAGCCAATTTCAGCCTCCAGTTGGTGCAGCTGAGACGATGGCGCAGCAATTACCGGCTGACGATCAATTGGCATCATCCCGGCATGCGGCGGATTTTCGCCCTGATGGGGCCGGCAGTCATCAGCTTGTCCATCGCCCAGATCAATTTGATTATCAGCCAAAATCTGGCCTCCGGCTTGGCAAAGGGGACGATTACTGCTTTGGGGTTAGCCAACCGCCTGATGCAGTTTCCCCTGGGAGTTTTTGCCATGGGCATTTCCCAGGTGATCTTTCCCACTATGACCAGGCAGGCTGCTGTGGAAGACTGGCCTACACTCCGCCATACCTTCTCCCGGGGGCTGCGGAGCATATTCTATATCACCATTCCCTCGGCCATCGGCCTTTTGGCCCTGGGAGAACCAATCGTCCGCCTTCTCTTTCAGGCGGGGGAATTCGGGCCTGATGATACTGCTGCCACTGCCTATGCCCTGCTTTTTTATGCGCCAGGGTTAGTGGCCCTGTCGGGGACCCAGCTGCTTACCAGAATCTACTATTCTCTCCAGGATACCCGTACACCAGTGAAGGTGGGTATCCAGGCGGTGATCATCAACACAATCCTGAGCCTGGGCTTTCTCAAGTTCACCAGCCTCGATTCCGGAGGCTTAGCCCTGGCCTATTCCATCACCAACATCGTAAATATGACCAGCTATATCCTCCGGCTGCGAAAAAAGCTTGGTACCATCGACGGCAGGCGGATCCTCACCTGCATTGTCAAAGCTTCGGCAGCTGCCTCGGCCATGGGTTTAGTTGTCTACCAGCTGACGGAGTTCATCGGCAGCCGGATAGACTTGGCGGCCGCCGCCGGCAGGATCTTCCAGGTGATAGTGCCCATGGGCGCTGGAGCTGTGATCTATTTTGCCTTGACCTTGGTATTGCGGATGGAGGAGCTCAAGTTCGTAGGTGAGATGTTTAGAAGACGCCGGTAGTCCCGACACAGCGCCGTAATCCAGGCGGTTCTTCAATTCGCGGGAATAGTCCTGGGCACCTTAGGCTCGAAAATTTCAACCTGAGGGCTGGAACCGGCGGAGGTTGGGCCGTAGATGGTGGTATGGGGGCTGGTGCGGAGGTGATGGCGGCTGCCGCTTTGGATCTGCCACAGCGCTTCTGCCAGCACATCTGCCACCAAATCCGCGGTCAGCAGAGCGCTTTCCAGGGTATCGGAATGGGCGCCGATTTCCAAGAGCACGGCCCCTGGGTGCAGATGCTGATTGTACCGGGCATTGTCTTTAACCCTGATGCCCCGGCAAAGCCCTGGGTACAGGCGATCGAAGGTGTCCTTGAGGAGTTCTGCCGTCTCGAGATTGCTCCGCCAGTTGGCATGCCTGAGGCTGGAGGCGCCACCTGCCCCCACGACAATGAGCACACCGGCTGCACTCCTTCCCTGCAGGGTTTCCATGGTCAGCCCTTCATCCCGGTGGATGTCGATGACCAGCTTTAGGCTGGGATACCGGTCTACCAGCATCCTGGCCGTCTTCTCGGAGTTGGCATAGGAATAGGCAAAGATGGGATAGTCATGCACCTTGGTGGAGTGGACTACGGGAATGCCGTACCGCCTTTCCAGCTCCCGGGCCAGCCGCTCTCCCACCTGGACCACACCGGGGACAGGCCCCACCCCCGGCTGAGAAAAATCCCAGGTGTAGCTCTTTGATGATCTGACAGCAGCATCCCGGTATGCTTCACCGGTGTGGGTGTGGTAGATGGCTATCAGAGGTGAACTGCCCCAGCTCACCCTGGCTAAGCTGGCCAGCCGCTCCAGGGGATTACTACTGGAGGAAGCAGCCGGAGCGGAGCTGACAGAGGCGTAGGCCGGCACTGCGGCAGCTTCCTGGGGCTTGGCCTCATAGACAACGGCGGCTTGCCCGTCAACTGCTCTCGGCCCCGAGGGCAGAGATCCCGCCTCCCTGATCTCTCCGGATAGTGCTGCATATTCCGGCGCGGTTATTACTACCTCAACTTCTCCATCTGCCTGCCCTGTGATGTCAGCAGAGTCTTCTTGCGATGACCCTGCCTGCCGATCTCTGCCGTCAGCCAAAGGAAAGGTATATCCTTCAATGCCCCGCTGGATGATCCAATCCCACCGCAGAGAGCCCTCGGTGCTGCGTGAGCCGGGGAAGGCTCCGGCTACCAGGGATTCCGGCTCTGCTAGATCATAATCTGTAACCACTTCGACAATGGAGCGCAGGGTTTCCGGCGACAACTGGGAGCCTGCAGCATGGCCGGCATCGGGCACTCCCGGAAGGCCCTCAGCCAGAAGCGAGCGGGAAAGCTCTGTAGTCAACTGCAGATTGTTAACTGCTAGATGGAGAGCCTGGCGGCTCCTATCTCCTACCCAAGACAAACCGATCCGGGCTCGGCTGCCAATCCCCTGGAATAGGCCCGGACGGGTGTTGTTGATCACCAGCAAGCCGGCTGTGGCGGCTAAGGCCAGGTAAAAAAGGCCCAAGTTCCGCAGCAGCTGCCTAGGCAGGCGGCGGCGGGCACGCCTGCGGAGCACCTGTGGAGAAGAAGGCAGAAGCCGCCGGTTCCATTTCATAGCACCACCCCACATCCCTCTGAAGCCAGTATATGAGAACAGGGGACTGACTAGAACCGGGGTTGTACTTCTGCCATTGGTACTGCTGCCAGACATCTGGCAGGTTCCTATACTGTGTATTGAGCTGCCTGCTCCAAGTCCATCCCCGGATGAAGAGCCACATTCAGCCCAGCGGCCACAACCCATGCAGCATCATCTATTAGTACATCAATTTCTTTCGGGGTAACTACCAAGGTGCCCATGTAAGGCTCTAGCAGCTGTCTGAGGACTCTCCGTTTAGTGGCTTCATCGATGCCAGCTGCTCCTTGGGCCGCCCGCTGCCTCCCGAGGCGCTTAATCTTAGCATCCGCGGCCGCATCCACAGGCGACTGGTCACCGGCCGTTTCAAAAGCTGCCCCGCCGCCATCGGGCCCGCCTTGGGCAAACCGGATCCGGCTGGGATCCAAGACTGAAGGCTGGGTACCGTCACTGGGTGGAGCCTGGGCTCCTAGGCCTTCTTGCTCTGCCCCGGGGGCGGCCTGGGCTGGGACAGGCTGCCGGCCGTTGATACTGATCATCTCCATACCGTCAGATACCAAGGTAACTGCATGGATCACCGTAGGCACGCCGATAGCCACCACCGGTACCCCCATAGTCTCAGAGGTAATTCCCATCCGCATGTTGCCGATCCCGGACCCGGGGTGGATGCCGGTGTCGGCGATCTGGATGGTAGTACACAGCCGTTCAGTACTGCGGGAGGCCAGGGCGTCGATGCAAATGATCAGCTTGGGTTTAACCTTCTCAGCCACCCCTTGAATAGTCTCCCCCGTTTCAATGCCGGTGATCCCCAGGACTCCTGGGGCTAGGGCAGCCACCGGCCGTAAGCCGCCCCGCAGCTCCGGCGGTGCCATGGTAAACAGGTGCCTGGTCACCAGGAGTTTATTGATCACCCGAGGGCCCAGTGCATCGGGAGTGGCATTCCAGTTGCCCAGGCCCACCACCAGCACCGGATCATCCTCAGCAAGATCCTCCAGAAATCCCTGTAGTTCCTGGGCAATAAGCTGGCACACATCCAGCTGAACTTGCCGATTATGCTCCCGCAAAGCACCTGATTCAATGGTTACATAATTGCCCTTTACCTTGCCGATGGCCCGTGCGCCAGCATCGGTTTCCACCCTGGTCCGGTTGATCTTGGCATACTCTGTGGATTCATTTTCCACAACAACGCCGGGGATCTCCGGAGGGCCTTCCCGTTCCACGATAACTTCTGTAGCCTCCAGCGCAAGATCGGTCCTGACGCTGTATCGGTTGTAGAAATCGTCATCAAAACGCTCCACTGGCTGATTGTCAATCAAGTACTGCCGATAGTCTTTCCGCAAAGCATTCCCACCTCACATCCCACTGTTCTGCCGGTCTTCGCCACTAGCCTAACCTGGGAAACGGGAAACAATACAATTTGACACAGAAGGCTGCTGAGTCAATATAAAATGTCAGGGTAACTAATTGCATTCCTGGGCTGGGCATGATAAACTAAGGTGTACTGTGGGATGTGGAACGGGGGTGAACCATATTGGCGTATACACCGTCTGCCAAGAAGAGAATCAGGCTGACTGCCAAGCAGACTGCCCGTAATCGGGCTATCCGCTCGACCTATCGTACAGCCATCAAGCGTTTTGAAAAGGCCTTAGCAGAGAACGATCTGGAAAAGGCCAGGGAGCTGCTGCAGGTAGCCATCTCCAGAATCGACTGGGCAGCATCTAAGGGCGTCATCCATAAGAACGCGGCCAGCCGCCGCAAGTCCCGCCTTACCAGAAGGCTCAACCAAGCCTCGTAAGGACTGCGGTTTAGCCGCTGTACATTTGCCCCCGCCTGATGGCGGGGGTTTTAGTTTGTGTCTATACCACACAGAGTGAGTCCATATGAGGCCTATGTGCAGCTCATCTCCGGAGCACATACTAGGTGGAATGGGCGAGACGGGGTAGAGTGCGGGTCAAGCGGATTACCAAGAGCTCCAGGGCAGCCCTAGGCTGATAGAAACCGCTCTTGATCTCCCGGTCGGCCTGGGCGGCAGCTGCCAGTGCTCCCCGGATGGCATCCGGACCAATCCGCTGCCCCTGAGTTAAAGCCCTCTGCACAGCAAAGGCTGGCACTCCCAGTTCCCTGCCGATGTCTCCTGGGTGCATTCCCACCCGGGAGGCTTCCCAGGCAAAGGCAATGATGCGGAACTGCCTGGCAATCATGGCCAAGATAGATAGAGGCTCTCGGCCGCTGGCCAGCAGCTGACTAAGCAGCTTCACTGCCAGCTGTTCGTTGCCGTCTGCCACGGCATCGGTGAATCGGAAGATGGCGTTATCGGCTATCTCCCGCCCCTTTACTGCCAACAGCTCAATATCTTCAATGCCAACCTCGGGGCTGTCTTCATCCTTATAGCATGCCAGCTTCTCCAGCTCATTGTTGAGCTGCCCCAGCGAGATGCCTACCTGTGAAACCAGGTACCGGGCGCTGCTGCCGGACATGCTGAGGCCTAGATCCCTGCTTCTTTCCATCACCCAGGCTGCTGCTCCCTGGGCATCCAGCCGGTTGGCAGCTACGATTTTCCCATGGTCACGGATCATCCGATAGCGCTTGGTCCGTTGATCGATGTTCTCCCCGGTCATGAGCAAGTGGGCGTGTTCCGGCATGTTCTCAAGCAAGGGAAGCAGCGGTTCCACCTCCGTAGTGGCCAGGCGGTCAAAATCCCTGAGAACCGCAACTTTCCTCCCGCCGAATACGGGCAAGGTGCTCAGAAATGCGGCAATCTCATCACAACCGGTTTCCTTGCCCTGAAACTCACCAAAATTCCAGCTGGTTTCGGCATCAGACAAGAGTGCATCCTTCAACTCCTTGATGCCCTGGGAAATCAGCCAATCCTCATCTCCCATAAAGAGGTAAACAGGATAGAATTTCCCTCCAGCCAGGTCTTTCTTGAGATCTTGATAGGTATATTGAGCTGCAGTTCGCTGCCGCACCATCTGCACCCCAGCCTCTCCATGGTTCTACCTGTCTATCGCCTATGACTTCGAGTCCCAAACAGCTAAACCCTGCCCTTCAGGCCCTTCCCATCACGTTTTTGAGCCGGGTTTCCCACCGCTGAATAATTCGCCAGCGTCCCACCTCCCACGGTGATGGAGACAGGAAGGTGTCAATTACCATCCGCTTCCCCCAGATTTTCAATGTAATACAGCCCATCTGGTCTGTGCGGAGGGGTGCATCACCAGTCACCATCTCCAGCGCCTGGAGGAACTCAGGGGCGGGATGGCCATGGGGATTACTCCCTACAGAGATCACCGCCTGCTTTGGAGATACTGCACCCAAGAAAGAGTAGACCAATGCCTTGCGGGAACCATGATGAGGGACTTTGAGAATGTCTGCAGACAGGCGGAACCGTTCCTGCAGATCTCCCAGATCTCCCTCCGCCCCAGGCTCTCTGCCAGCGGGCGGGACGGCCGCCTGCTGGGAACCTAGGAGCATGTGGTGCTGGACTAGTTCCGCCTGTGCTTCCCTGTCGATATCCCCGGTAAACAGTGCCGAGTAGTGAGGTGTCAGGAGTTTCAGAACCACAGAGCTATTATTTTGGTCAACGTGTGCTGCCGGCCCCTTACCCGCCCTGCCTAGGTCAACGGCTGCCGGCGGATGGAGCACCACAAGCTCTATATCCCTGGAGAGATGGAGCCGCTGTCCCCGTCTCATGGTGATGCGGTTGATAGCCTTCTTGTCTCCCAGTTCCTCCAGCAGTTCACTATACTGCCGGCTGGCAAACCCGCTGTCAAGCAAGCCGTTGTCAGCCAAGAGGGCGACCGGCAGTTCGCGGAGCACCGCCCTCAGGCCTTGGGTGTGGTCATTGTGGAAATGGGTTGCGACCACCAAGTCCAGCCGCCTGACACCCCGGTGCTTGAGGAAGGGCAGTACGATCCTCTCCCCTACATCAAAGCCAGCCTCAGGCAGTGAAGACGGCAGGCCTCCCCCGTCAATGAGCAGGTGTCTGCCCGACGGCGTGCTGATATAAACAGCATCTCCCTGCCCAACATCTAGAAAGGTGATTTCCAAGGGCCGCCAGAGTGGCGCCAGCAGGGGCATATAGAACATCCACAGCCCTGCCAGCAATCCGGCCAAAATCAGCCGCCTGCGGCTTTTCCCCCACTCTGCCCCTGGGAGGCCCAGCCGCCGATAGACTGCTGCCTCCTTCAGGTAGAGGGCCAGTGCTGTCAAGGCAAGATAGTAACCTGCCCAAAGGATCACCGGCCCGGCAGCAGTGTAGACCACTGCCCAGCTCCAAGTGCTGCACAGGCAGAGCAGCTCATCGAGCAGCGTCAAAAGCACTCGCAGGATTGGGGCCAGCCAGAATTGCACGGGAAAGGCTAAGCCGGCTAGACTGCCGAGCAGAGCCAGAGGGACAATCAATCCCACTGCCGGCACGGCGGCCAGCCCCAGCAGCGGCCCCAGCAGGGGGAGTTCTTGGAAGTAGCAGCTCAAGAGCGGCAGGATGGCCAGCTGGGCGCTAGCCGAGATCACCATGGGAGCCGCAGCTTTGGCAGCTGTCCTTGCCAGAGGGCCTCCCGCCGCTCCTTTGGGAAGGAGCCAGGCCTCCAATGGCTGTGCCAGCACCAAGATTCCCAGCAACGCGCCGTAGGAAAGCTGGAAACTGATGTCAAAGATGAGGCTGGGGTTCCCCATAAGCTGCAACACAGCTGCCCAGGCGGCAGCTGCCAGCCGATCATGCTTTCTGTTCAAAGCTGCGGCGATAAGGTACAAGCTCAAGGCGGCAGCTGCCCTTACCACCGGCGGGCCAGCTCCTGCAATCAGGGCATACCCCCAGGCAGCCATCATGCCAACTAAGGGCTTAACCACTTGGCCTCCCGGGAGAGACCTTCCTAGATACCATACCCATCCCGTCACAAACCCCACATGGAGCCCGGAAACCGAGAGCAGATGGGCTTGTCCCGTCCGCCGGAAAGCTCGTTCTAGATCCTCATCTAATCCAGTATCATCACCAAAGGCCATTGCCGCCACAAGCCCCTGGTATCTCGGGGGCAAACGGCCGTCCCAAACACCGGCCAAGCGCTGCCGCAGGCTATCCGCTCCTTGGGCCAGCCGGAGCCGGACTGCTGAAATCCAAGATAAGGGGCCTGGGGGCAGCACTGTCAGAACCAGAGGATGGTCAGATTCAAGGAGCTGAACGGCTTCAGCCCCTTCCGCAAAGGCAGTCAGGCTGATCCCCCGCCGATAAAGGTAAGCGGCATAATCAAACTGGCCGGGGTTGCTGGCCCGCCGGGGTCGGCTAAACTTGGCCTTCGCCAAGATGACACTCCCCGGCTTTACTTCCTCCCATGCTCCGCCTTCCGCCGCTTGAGTAAGAACCGCCCTGCCCCGGAGAAGCCGCACCCCCTCCGGCCGCACGATTCCCCTGATCTCCACTGTCACCCGCCGCTGAAAAGGGTGATTATAAGAGACTCCTATCACCTGGGCAACGACTTCAGCCGGGCCTTCGACTTCTGTCAGACTGGATAGTCCCCTATCTACGGTATGCCAATAGGAGCTGAAACTAGCCGCTCCTGCCAGCCCGCAGAGGATGATCAGGGCAGCCTGCCGGAGCCTGCTGCCGCCCAGCAACAGTCTGAGGCAGGATGCTCCCCACCACAGGGCAGCTGCCAGCCAGGTAAGGTAGGGAGGCAAGGCAAGTTTCTCAGCCACGATGATCCCGGCCGCCAGCCACAGGGCCAGCCTGGCAGCTGTAGAGGTGCCCAGCCAGCAGGCTGCACCCCGGTTCAGCCAATTGATGGAGATGGCAATAAGCCGCCTCACGCTCCCCACCAACCGATGATATGAAAAAGAGCGTGTCCCCCGAACCTCACCCCTCCAAAGCTGCCGGGTGCTACCGTGCACCATCAGCCCCCCCGGCTGCTGTCACCAAGGGGCGGAGCCGCTCCAGGACCTTGGGCCCAATGCCCTTGACTTCTACCAGCTGCTCTACATCGATGAAGGGGCCATATTGTCTGCGGTATTCGATAATCCTGCCGGCCAAGACCGGGCCAATCCCCGGCAGCGACTGCAGCTCCTCAGCAGAGGCTGTATTGATGTTAACCCTGTGATTGACTGGTTCAGCTGCCGCATCGGCCCACGGGCTTTGCATCTCCTGCCCCGGTGCAGCTTCACCGTTACGGGGCATGCCGCTTTCCCCCTGTAGGTCCTGCTCACCCCTGAAAGGCCTGCTGACTTCCCCATCGGGCTTCTCTGCCTTGTGCCCCTTCTCACCATACTCCTCAGCCCAAAGGACAGGATCTACCTCCACCACCAATTCATCGGGACTGTACCAGAGGCGAAAGCCGCTGCCCATGATAATCAAGCAGGTCAGCACCAAGATAACGATCTGTTCCGTTCGCTTCAGCTTACTTGTCATTGGTGTTATGCCCTCCTTAACTATGCTTATCCAGTAGTTTATGTATATTTAACTTAGCCTTCTTGGCGCTTTTTCCTGCTAAGCTATTCCCCCAAGAGCCTGCCCTGATTGACAGTCTCGCCACAGAAAAAGAGCCGTCACCATTGACGGCTCCTAGACTTCTGCCCTGACTTCTGGCCTAGATTTCTGCCTTTGACGGATGCCTCACCCGGACCGTGGCAGATCCCCAGTGCACTGCATCATATGCAGCGCCTCAGGCAGGAGGTAGGCAAAGCAACAAATGACTTGCACAAGCTCTGACCTACACCGGCCCACCTGCCTGACTCACTTGACAACGATATTAACCAGTTTGCCCGGCACCACGATGGTCTTCACAATTTCCTTCCCTGCAGTATACTCCTGCACCCGGGCCTGGGCAAACACGGCTTCCTTCACTTCCTCAGTGCCGCTGTCTGCCGGCACCGTCACTCTGTCCCTCACCTTGCCGTTGATCTGCACAACAATGGTGGCCTCATCTGCCTGGGTTGCTGCCTCATCGTATGCAGGCCAAGACTGGACATGGATACTCTCATCATACCCCAGCCGGTGCCAGAGCTCCTCGGTTACATGGGGGGTAAAGGGAGCCAGCACCAGCAGCAAGAGCTCCACAGCCTCCCGCACAACGCCGAGGTCTTGCTCATCTAAGGGTGTATCCTTGTAGTGATACATGCCGTTAACCATTTCCATGACGGCACTGATAGCGGTATTCAGGCTGAATCGCTCTGCAACATCCTTAGTGACCTTCTTTACACCGGCATGCACAATCCTTCGCAATTCCCGCTCCCTGGGGCCAAGGCTGCCTCCCACTTCCGGCGACACATCCTTAATCAAATCCAGATACTCCACCACCAGGCGCCAGACCCTGTTGATAAACCGGTAGGATCCTTCAATCCCCTCATCGCTCCACTCCAGGTCCTTATCCGGCGGTGCAGCAAACAGGATAAACAAGCGGGCAGTGTCTGCTCCATACTGGTTGACAATGGTATCAGGGTCAACTACATTCCCCTTCGACTTGGACATTTTGGCTCCATGCTGGAGCACCATCCCCTGGGCCAGGAGATTCTCAAAGGGGATGTCGTGGCTGGCCAGGCCTAGATCCGACAAGACCATCTGGATAAATCGGGAGTACATCAGGTGGAGTATTGCGTGCTCTACCCCGCCGATATACTGATCCACCGGCATCCACGCATCTGCCTTCTCTTTGGCGAATGGCAGCTGATCATTGTGGGGATCGGTATAGCGGAGGAAATACCAGGAAGAGTCGATGAATGTATCCATGGTGTCGGTTTCCCGCCGCGCGGCTCCTCCACACTGGGGGCACGATGTCTGGACAAACTCCTCACAATGAATCAGAGGCGATTCGCCTGTCGGCTTAAAAGCCACATCGGTGGGCAGCATTACCGGCAGGTCTTCCTCCGGCACAGGCACTATCCCGCACTGGGGGCAGTAGACGATGGGGATTGGTGTTCCCCAGTAGCGCTGCCTAGAGATCAGCCAGTCCCGCAGACGGTAGTTGACCTTATGGCCGCCCCGGCCTATGGCTTCCAAGTGTTTAGTAATCTTCTCGACTGCCTCCTGGCTGGAAAGGCCGGAAAAATCACCGGAGTTGATCAACACACCTTCATCTACGTATGCTTCAGCTGGTTCCCCTCCCGCTTCCTTGCCCGGCGGGGCAACAACTTCCCGGATGGGCAGGCAGTACTTCTTGGCAAAGGCAAAGTCCCGGGTATCGTGGGCCGGTACTCCCATAACTGCACCGGTACCGTAGCTGCCCACAACGTAGTTGCCGATAAGGATGGGAACCCGTTCGCCATTTAGAGGATTGACGGCATACCGCCCGGTGAGGATGCCCTTCTTCTCCGTATCTTCAGCAGTCCGCATCAGCTCATCTTGGGCCATTACTTCCTTGAGGAAAGCCCTGATCTCGTCCTCATTCTCCTGGCCGGCAATCAGCTTGTCCACCAAGGGGTGCTCTGGGGCAACGACCACATAGGTTACACCAAAGACAGTATCTGCACGGGTGGTGAAGACCGGCAGTTCTTCATCGAAGCCCTCGACGGCAAAACGGATCTCTGTCCCTTCGCTGCGGCCGATCCAGTTGACCTGCATGCTCTTAACCTTCTCCGGCCAGCCCTCCAACTTCTCCAAGCCGTCCAACAGCCGATCGGCGTAATCAGTGATCCGGAAAAACCACTGCTCTAACTTGGCCTTCTCTACCTTCGAATCGCAGCGTTCGCACAGGCCCCCCACCACCTGTTCATTGGCCAGTACCGTGGCACAAGAGGGGCACCAGTTGACCGGAGCTGCCTTCCGGTAGGCCAGCCCATTCTTGTAGAGGAGCAAGAACAGCCACTGGGTCCATTTATAGTAATCGGGTTCGCAGGTAGTGACCTCCCGATTCCAATCGTAGCTAAAGCCCAATCGTTTCAGTTCCTGACGCATATGGCTGATATTTGCCTCGGTCCACCGGTGTGGGTGGATATTGTGCTGAATGGCGGCATTCTCAGCCGGCAGGCCAAAGGCATCCCAGCCCATAGGGTGCAGCACTTGAAAGCCCTGCATCCGCTTAAACCTAGCGATCACATCACCGATGGAATAGACCCGGACATGGCCCATGTGCAGGCGTCCCGATGGATAGGGAAACATCTCCAGGCAGTAGTATCGGGGACGATGGGCAGCCTCTGCTTCTACATACAGCTCCGTTTCATCCCAGTGCCTCTGCCATTTCTCTTCTATCTCATGAAAGTTGTATCTGTAACCCATGTAATTACCCCCATTCCTTGCTAGTCTGCTTCACAGTCCCATCAAAAAATCCCGCCCCCTAAGGGACGGGACTCTATCAGCAAACCCGCGTTACCACCCTTGTTGACAGCACCGGCAGAAACACGCCGCCTGCCCCTTACTAACCAATGCTGCCCTCTCTCAGCCTGATAACGTCGGCCAGCCGGAACCGGCTAATCCCCTTCACCGGTCCATCTCCGAGGCGAGTTTCGATGGGCTCTGGTACCGGTTTCCACCAATCCCGGCTCTCTAGCCCCAAGCAGCTCCACCTACTGCTCCTCTTCCCAGATGTTGCCTATAAACTGATTCACAAAGCCATTATATGCAATGGTGCCGCAAAGGTCAACTCTGCATAATCCTCCCAAATCCCACTCATACTATACCCGCTGGCGGATACAGCTAGAAGGAGGCCTTCGCCGGTGGACAAAGCTCAAAAAGACCAGCATACCCGATACCAGCAGATGGTGAAGGAGGCCACCCCTCAGCCCAATCGCTGGAAAAACGCAGCCATGGCCTTCATTACCGGCGGCCTGATCTGCACCATCGGGCAGCTGCTGTACAACCTCTTTGAAATAATTGAACCATCCCGTTTAGAGACCACCGCTGTAACTCAAGCGGCAATGATCGCTTTAGGCGCCGTAGCCACAGGTTTGGGCTTCTATGACTGGCTGGCTGAGCGGGGCGGCATGGGTGCCGCCGTCCCTGTCACCGGCTTTTCCAACACCATCACCGCCGCCGCCATGGAATTCAAGCGGGAGGGATACATCCTGGGAATGGGGGCAAAGATGTTTGTCATCGCCGGGCCTGTGCTGGTTTACGGTATTCTCAGCGGCTTTGTCATCAGCCTATTGCGGGCGGTCTTGACCGGCAGCTTGTTCTAGCGGCGGGAAGCTTCATGGTTGATTCGCGATATCGGCCCAAGATCATATAGCCCATACTGGGGGCCACCATGTGGGAGGGTACTGGATGACATCAAAACGCCTGGGTTTACAGACAGTCGTGTTCCAAGAAGCTCCCCGCATAATCGGCTGCTCTACTATAGCCGGCCCTAAGGAAGGCGACGGCAACCTCGGCCCCTATATCGATACACTGGTGGATGATCCTCTCATGGGTCAGCCCACCCCCGAGAAAGCCGAGCGGATGCTGCTGTACCAAGCATGTCAAGACGCCTTGGCCAAGGCCGCCCTCAAGGAAGATGACATGCAGTTTTTTATTGGAGGTGACCTGCTCAATCAGATCATTTCCTCCAGCTACTGCGCCCGGGATCTGGGCATACCGTTCTTGGGAATCTACGGCGCCTGTTCCAGTATAGTAGAAGGCTTAGGCCTAGGGGCTTTGATAGTCGACGGCGGTTATGCCGACTCAGTCTTGGCGGCCACCTCCAGCCACTATCAAACCAGTGAGCGCCAGTTTCGCTATCCCATCGAGCTCAACGTCCAGCACAACAAGAGCAATCAATGGACTGTGACCGGGGCTGCCGCGGCAGTGCTGAGTAGAACTGGAGCCGGCCCTAGGATCACCATGGCCACCTTTGGCCGGGTATTGGATTACGGCATCAAGAGCCCCAACGACATGGGCGCCGCCATGGCACCTGCAGCCGCTGACACCTTGTGCCGCCACTTTGCAGATACCGGCACATCTCCCGGCGACTATGACCTGATTCTCACCGGCGACCTGGCTGCGGTGGGGCAGAAGCTCTTTGTGCAGCTCGTTAAGGAAGCGGATTACACCCTGGGTTCTAAACACATGGATGTCGGTGCCGTCATTTACAAACCGGAACAGCGGTCCGGTGCCGGCGGCAGCGGCTGCGTCTGCTCTGCCATCGGCATCTTAGGCTATGTAGTAAAGGAAATGCATAACGGCAGGTTTGACCGGGTCCTGGCCCTGGCAACAGGGGCCTTGTTCAGCCCGGTTTCCAACCAGCAGGGTGACAGTATTGCTGGAATTGCCCATGCCGTTGTCATCGAAGGAGGAAATTTGTAAAAAGGCAGCTTACAGCGGCTCTAGAAAGAAGGTCAGTTGGTGGACTATCTGACGGCGTTTCTCACAGGCGGAGCGATCTGCGCATTGGCCCAGATTATCTATGATAACACGAAACTCACACCTGCCCACATCTTGGTCAGCTTCACCGCGGCCGGTGCCGTGTTGGGCGGGCTAGGCGTGTATCAGCGCTTTGCCGAATTTGCAGGGGCAGGTGCCATTATTCCAGTGAGCGGTTTTGGCAACTCCATCGTCATGGGGATGCTGAGTGAGCTGGAACGTCTGGGATGGGAGGGCCTGTTCACCGGGGCTTTTGAAATCACAGGCTTAGGCGTCACCACCGCCATCGTGTTCGGCAGCCTGATGGCCGTACTTTTTCGGCCCAAGGATTAGTTTCCCCAGAGCTGGCTTACCAAGGCTTGCGGCAGTGGAAAGTGATGCGCTGAGTGGCAGGCCCCGGAGCCGCCAGAGTCAGATCTGCATATTCACCTACAAGCTCTAGGCCGGCACCGGCAATCAACTCTCTCAGGGCCTCCGGTGGATACGCCCTTTCCACATGGCTTTCATACAGCCTTTCAAAGAGTACCGGCGCTTCCCCAGCCTTTGCTGGGCCCTTCTGATCTGCAGGCACAAAAAACACAAGGTCCATATAGCACAACTGCGTGTCAGGCTGGTATTCATTCTCCCAAATGTAGGCAAAATGCCCTAGATCGGCGGCATAGGTATGATGCCCATAGACAGCTGCCAGTTTGTGGGCAGTGTTGACATCAAAGATCAAATGGCCCCCGGGCTTTAAGGCCCCTGCGGCTCCCTCTAAGGCCAGGGCCACATCCTCTTCTTCCAACAGGTAGTTGAGGCTGTCACACAAGCTGATCACCAGATCGTAGGTGTAGGGCAGCTCCAGCTGCCGCATATCTTGGCAGATGAAGGTGACCTCAAGCCCTTTAGCCCGGGCCCGCTCCTCGGCGATGGCCAGCATCTCCGGGGAATGATCCACTGCCGTCACCGTCATGCCCCGCTGCTGCAGCCGGTAACTGAATTGACCGGTCCCACAGGCCAGATCCAATGCCCGCTTGCCTTGGGGCCAGCTGGAAAACCCTAGCGAGCCGCCGCTTTCATCTCCTGGCCTACCTCCGGAGCCGGCATCACCCTCAACCCTTTCCACCAGGCTCAGGACATATTCACACCAGTAATCATAATCAACTTCATCCATCAGCTGATCATAGTACCTGGCCAGCACTTCATAAGCATCTGCCTTATTCACAGGCTGGTTTTCCTTTCTCCACTCCGTGTTAGTCAAAATGCCTTACTCTCTGATAACTGTTTGTCCGGCGGGTTTGCCAGCAGGACCCGATCCCAGCTCTGCCTGCCAGTCTACTTCGACGGCATCCCCCCACAAGCTGTCTAAATCGTAAAACTCCCGCTCAGCATGGTGAAAGACATGCACAATGACATCTCCCAGGTCGATGAGGATCCACCTGGACTCATCGGTCCCTTCCCGCCTTTGGATCTTGAGGCCTTTCTCTTTCTTGATTTCTTCTAGAATCTCCCTGGTGACAGCCCTAAGATGCACCGATGAATCACAGCTGCAGATCACAAAATAGTCAGCAATCACACTTACTGACCTCACGTCCAATACCTTTACATCCTGGGCCTTTAGATCAGAGGCTGCCCTTGCCGCCCGCAATGCGATATTCCGGATAATGTCCAGTATCATCGCTCCTTCCTTGGAAATCTACAGCACAGCTATCCTCCACAACACTAGAACTGGGTCGGTGAGAAGTTCTCACCGACAATTACCATCACATCATACTGCCTGTCTCCCCAGGCTGTACTCTCCACACTGCTGCGATCGATAATCTTGGCATCAAACATCTGCGCGATCTGGGTCCCCACATCCCACCGGTCGGGAGAGACGATGACTTCAGTCTGCCGGTAGCCGTACCGCTGGGCATCCCGCACATCCAACACTGGGAAACCCTGCTCCCTGAGACGGGCAGCGGCACGTCCGGCAGCGCCGGCTGCTCCGCTGCCGTTTAGTACTTGGATTGTCACCGGTTCGAGGCCCCATACCAACCGATCAACCATCACCTTAGTTGCATCTTCGTTGGGTACCCAGTAGGCAATCCCATTGACAGTATCGCCTGTACCGGGGACTACTGCTGTGGCTACTGAGTAGGTGTCCAAGTCCCGGAGATTCAGTGCCAAATTGAGTATCCTTGTCACCGGCAGGTTGGTGCTGATGCAGTCCACAAGCTGCACCGCCAGTGAAGGCAGCTTGCTGATGGTAGCCGGTCGCGCGGCTTGCCGGATCAGCGCATCGATGAACTTCTGCTGCCGGATGATCCGGCCCCCGTATTCGCCCTTGGCCGGATCCACCAGAGAGATGTCTCCCAGCCCATCGGACCGGAAACGGACATAGGCCAGGGCATCGGCCCCATTGAGCACCTGCCGGCCCGGGTAGAGATCTATATGCAGGTTCCCGGCATAATCATCATACTTCATCCGCCGTTCGACATCGATCTCGACACCACCAAGGATATCGATGAGCTTTTCAAACCCATCGAAGTTGATCTTCACATAATAATCAACGGGGATACCCAAGAACTCCGATACTGCCGCCATGGCCAACCTGGGGCCGCCATAAACATGGGCGGCATTGATCCTGTCATAGCCCCTGCGGCCGGGTATGCGCACCCGCGTATCCCTGGGCAGGGAAATCAAAGCAACCCGCTTGTCAGCTGGATTGATACTGGCCAGAATCATGGTATCTGTGCGGCCGGGGTCATCGGGCCGTTCGTCTATGCCTAACACCAGGACATTAACCGGACGCAGGCTGGCGGCCTTCTCCGGGCTGCCCTGCTCCGAAGGGGTGCTGCCCTGGGTACCCTGGGATAACCTAATAGCCTTGTTATACGTGTAGTATGCTGTTCCAATTCCCAACAGAATGGCTAGGATGATGGCAATCCCGTAGATCATCATCCGCCTTCTGCGGCGTTCCCGCTTCAGGCGCCGCTTTTCCTCCAGCTCCTTGCGCTTCAGCTCCAATTCCTCCGGTGTCAGCACGGCCTCGACCCCCCTTTCTTATGAGAATGCCCCGTCTGACAACTTCCAATTATTAGTTATTTGCACCCCTTCTACTGCTAATCAGCCAGTTACGGGCTGCCACCGTCCGGGGGTGGATCAACAAACCCCGCTGGATTACATGAATTAAGGTCAGGTCCATGGCACGCAGCACAGCTACATCAAGGTCCTGACCCGCCAGCTCCCGCAGCTCGTCCACTCCCGGGAAATCCCGCCCCGGCTCGATGTAATCAGCCAAGTACACTATCTTTTCTAATAACGACATTGATACTCTGCCGGTGGTGTGATAGCGGATAGATGAGAGGACCTCTTCATCATCTATGCCGAATTCCCGCAGAGCCAGTTCGGCACTGACATGGCCGTGGAGCAGTTGGGGTTCTGCCTGCTCAATCTCATCCATAACTATACCAAATTCTAGAACCCTCTTCAACAGGATATTCCTGGACGGGCTCTTACCGCAATCGTGCACCAGGCCGGCGATTCGGGCCTTTTCCACACTAGCTCTCCAGCGCTCAGCAAGCTGGACAGCTGTATCGGCAACCTGCAGTGAATGCCGGTAGCGCTCCTGTGAGATCATCTCCCGCAGCCGCTCCTTCACCTGCCGTTGGAAGACTCTATCCATCCCCATCACCTTTCCCCAGCTGCACCGTATAGGCCGTGATTCCTGATGTAGGTGAGCACTGTCTCCGGAACCAGATACCGTACAGACCTGCCCTCTGCCAGCCGCCGGCGGATATAAGTGGAAGAGATGCCCATGGGGGGCGTCTCCAAGATATGGATCCGGTCTTGAAACTCTTCATACAAAGGCCCTAAAGCCTGGGAGAGCTGCTCCAAACCGTACCCCGGGCGGGTCACCGCGATAAACTCCGCCAGGCTCAGGGCCCGCCCCGGCTCCTTCCAGCTCAGGATTTCCAAAATGGCATCCGCTCCGGTGATGAAATAGACGGCGGTATCAGCAGGCAGTTCTTTCCTTAGGTCCCTTAAGGTGTCGACTGTGTAGGTTACCCCGCCCCGGTCCAGATCCACCCTGGAGATCTGGAAATATGGATTGGACATGATGGCCAGTAAAGTCATCAAATACCGATGCCGGGCGGGGGTGACTTCTGTTTCATCCTTGTGAGAGGGAATACCCGCTGGGACGAAAATGATCGTATCCAGGGAAAAGGCTTCCCTGGCGGCCTCGGCAGCCGCCAAATGCCCGCAGTGGATCGGATCAAAGGTGCCCCCCATGATCCCAACCCTTCCGGATGTGATTTCCGCCATCAGTCCCACCTCAGCTTCTGATTTGACCACTACCGTAGATCACGAACTTTGTAGAGGTAAGCTCCTCCAGGCCCATGGGGCCCCGGGCATGGAGCTTCTGGGTAGAAATGCCGATCTCAGCCCCCAGGCCAAACTGCTGCCCGTCGGTGAAGCGGGTGGAAGCATTGACATAGACCGCCGCCGCATCCACAGCTTCCAGAAACCTGCGGGCATTGGTGTAGCTTCCGGTGAGAATCGCCTCTGAATGGCCGGTGCCGTACCGTTCGATATGCTCCACCGCTTCATCTAACCCAGCGACAATCTTGATAGCCAAAACGAGATCTAAGTACTCTGTTTCCCAGTCGGCCTCATCGGCGGCCTCCAACCAAGGCACTATCCCCCGGCTCTCAGCACAGCCCCGCAAGGCAACTCCCCGCTCCTTCAGCTCGGCAGCTGCCTTGGGCAGAAATTCCCCGGCAACAGCCTTGTGGACCAAGAGGGTTTCCACTGCATTGCACACACCAGGCCTTTGACACTTGGCATTTACCACTATGTCCACAGCCTGCTGGAGGTCAGCGTCTTCATCGACAAAGATGTGGCAGTTGCCCTCTCCCGTCTCGATAACCGGCACCGCAGCGTTCTCCAAAACGCTCTGGATCAAGCCCCGCCCGCCCCTGGGGATGAGCACATCTACTAACCCCGTCATCCGCATCAGTTCCTCCGCGGAACTGCGGCTGGTGTCTTCAACCATCTGAATGGATTCCTCCGGCAGCGAAGTCTCCCTTAAGGCACTGCACATGGCAGCCACAATTGCCCTATTGGATCTAAAGGCATCGGAGCCGCCCCTGAGGATCACTGCATTGCCGGCCTTGAGGCAAAGCCCCGCAGCATCAATGGTCACATTGGGCCGGGCCTCGTAGATAATGGCAACAACACCCAAGGGCACCCTCACCCGGCCAACTTCCATGCCGTTGGGCCGCCGGGCCATGGAAACCGTAACACCGACGGGATCAGGCAGGGCCGCCACTTCCCTTAAGCCTTCAGCCGCTGCGGTGAGCCTTTGCTGATTGAGTGTCAGGCGGTCGATGAGTGCTTTGGAAGTGCCTTTGGCTTTGGCCGCTTCTACGTCTTCCCTGTTGGCGGCCAGGATCTTATCTGACTGGGCCTCCAAGGCATCGGCCATGGCCAGCAGGGCAGCATTCTTCTCCATGGTGGAGACACTCCTCAGGCGGCGGGCAGCCTCCTTGGCCTGCACAGCCTGCTCCCGTACGCTGCCGCCTGTACCGCTGCCAGCTAGGTTTACGCTCTTCACATTTCTCACTCCTCCGGAAATAAGGCTAAGTTGTCCCGATGAATGACCTCATCATAGTCCTTGCGGCCTAGAATCTGAGGCAGTGCCTCAGAGTGATGGCCCTTGATCGACTCAACCTCTGCGGCTGCATAGTTGCTTATGCCCCGCCCAATCTCTTTTCCTTCTTCATCCAGCACTACAACCAAATCACCCGCGGCAAAGGAGCCCAGCACCTTGGTAATCCCGATGGGCAAGAGGCTCTTGCCGGCATCCAGCAGGGCAGTTTTCGCTCCCTCGTCAACGAAGATCTGGCCCATGGGCCGATGATAAAAAGCCAGCCACTGCTTGCGGCTGTTGAGCCGCTCCGTCTCCGGCAAGAACAGTGTGCCGACATCCTTTCCATCCACAGCTGCATGGATCACGCCATCCCGGCTGCCGTGGGCGATAATCATGGGAATACCTGACCGGCAGGCGATCCTGGCGGCCTGGAATTTGGTGACCATCCCCCCTGTCCCCCGGGCACTGCCAGCACCGCCGGCAGCCTCTGCCAGCCCATCAACGCTGGTCACCATGTCCACCAGCCGGGCATCGGGATGTTGACGGGGATCTGCCGTGTAAACACCATCTACATCGGATAAGACCAAGAGCAGATCCGCCCCTACCAAGGCAGCCACCAAGGCGGAGAGGGTATCATTATCCCCAAACTTGATTTCCTCTACGGCGACTGTATCATTCTCATTGACGATGGGTACCGCATTGTAGCGGAGAAGCTCCAATAGGGTATGGCGGGAATTAAGATAACGTTCGCGGCTCCTCAGATCTTCCCTAGTTAGAAGTACCTGAGCCACTACTTGGCCATATTCGGCAAACAGTTTCTCATACACCTGCATCAAAAGGCCCTGACCCACCGCGGCCACGGCCTGCTTTGCCGGCAGCGTAGCGGGCCGCTGGGAGAATCCCAGGCGGCTCAAGCCGGCACTGATGGCCCCTGAAGTCACCAAGACTACTTCTATACCGCGGTTGGCCAGATCGGCAATCTCCCTTACCAGCCGCTCCATACGCTCCAGGTTCAAACGATAGGTCGGATATGTGATGGTACTGGTACCGACCTTGACCACCACACGCTTAACGCTGCGGAAGATACTCGCTGCGATTCATAGGTCAGCAATGCCCCCTTTACCGGGATTCTCTTTCGATGGGCGGTACAGGACTATGACTTTGCCGATGGTCTGCACCACCTCAGCTTGTGTTAGATTCGCCAAGACCCGGGCCATTTCCTCGGGTTCCTCATCGACATTCTGCAGCAGCCTGATCTTGATCAGCTCTCTAGCCTCCAAGGCGGTATCAATTTGACTGATGAGGTTATCAGATACGCCGCCCTTGCCGACTTGGATGATTACCGGCAGCTCATTGGCGAGCCCCCTCAGCCGTGCCCTCTGTTTGCTGGTCAGCAACTGCCCCACCTGCCTTTCTGCTCCCTCGGTTAACTTAAGTACTCAAACTCCCATTCATCGATCCGAACAGTATCTCCATCTTTGATTCCAGCTCGCCGCAAAGCTTCGATCACCCCGATATCCTCCAGAAGCATGAGCCACCAGCGAAGAGTGTCGGGGTTCTCCAGATCGTGGCGTTCCATCAGCAGCTTAAGCCCTTCCCCGTCAACCACAAAGGCATCTGCTTCCCGCCGCACCCTGAAGTCCGACAGCCGCCGGGAACTCCGGGGGATCTCAATCACTTCGACTTCACCCTCTGATGGGTACTCCTCCCGATCTGGCAGCGGCATCTCCTTTAGCAACTGCCAGATCTTGTAGACCAGTTCCCTGACTCCCCGGCTTGTGGCTGCAGAAATCCCTACAACTTCCCTGCCCGCGGCCTCCCGCAGCCGCTCCAAGTTCGCCTCAGCACCAGGTATATCCAGCTTATTGCCTACAACAATAAACGGCCGTTCCGCCAGGTCCTGGCTAAATAAAGCCAATTCCTGCCGCACCTGCAGATAATCATCCACTGGGTCCCTGCCTTCCATCCCAGAACAGTCCACGACATGGACCAAAAGCCGGGTCCGCTCCACGTGGCGGAGAAAATCATGGCCCAGCCCCACACCGGCATGAGCACCTTCGATCAAACCAGGAATATCTGCCACTACGAAGCTCTTTCCGGCCTCCACCTTCACAACTCCCAGATTGGGCGACAAGGTAGTAAAGGGATAAGGCGCGACCTTGGGCCGAGCCGCGGAGATGACGGAAAGCAGTGTCGATTTTCCGGCATTGGGGTAGCCAACTAAGCCCACATCGGCGATTACTTTCAGCTCCAAGAGCAGCCAGCGGGCTTCTCCCGCTTCCCCCTTCTCTGCAAAGGTGGGGGCCTGCCTGGTAGCGGTGACAAACGCCGCATTTCCCCGGCCGCCCTTACCTCCCCGGGCTGCCAGCAGCCGCTGATAGGGCCTGACCAGATCCGCCAAGGCCTCTCCTGTCTCATCATCCTTAACCACTGTCCCCGGAGGCACTTTGATCACCAGATCCGGAGCGCTTTTACCTTCCCGGTTGCTGCCCTGGCCGTGTCCGCCCCGGTCAGCTTTGTACTGGTTCTTATACCGGAAATCCAGCAGGGTGCTCATGGAGGGATCCACCTCCAGAAACACACTGCCCCCATCTCCGCCCCTACCCCCGTCAGGCCCGCCGGCCGGCACATACTTCTCCCGCCGGAAACTCACACTGCCATCGCCGCCGGCGCCTGCGCTGACATAGATTCTTGCCCGGTCCACAAACTGCACAGCCTACACCTCCCGGGTACTTAAAAGCCACACCCGCTAGCATCACACCGGGTGTGGCCTGATATACTTGCCTGCAGCACAGTCCCGGCAGCTTCTGCTTCTGCCGGAAACCTTTGACAGCTACGCTGTTACAGCGCCGTTCTCGGGCAATACACTGACCCGCTTCTTAGTCTTGCCCACCTGTTCGAAGTTCACATATCCGTCTATAGTAGCGAACAGGGTATCATCGGAACCTTTACCCACATTGACCCCAGGGTGGATTCTGGTCCCCCGCTGCCGCACCAAGATGGAGCCGGCACTGACAAACTGGCCGTCTCCCCGCTTGACGCCCAGCCGTTTAGAGGCACTCTCACGGCCGTTCCGGGAACTTCCGCCTCCCTTTTTCCTGGCAAACAACTGAAGATTCATCCGCATCTATCGCACCTCCTCATGCTGCCCCGCTCAGCAGTCCGGCTGCTCACCGGGGCAAAGGCTGCGTACTGCTCAGCCGCACACTCACATAATCGCCGTATTCTGCTGCAACGGCCTCCAATCCCACCAACATGGCTTCCAGAACGGCTTCCGCCTTTGGCTGGGCAGCCTGCTCTGAAGTAAGGCGGCATACAAGCCGCCCATCGGCAATCTCTGTCTGTGGGAGGACGCCTGCCGCTTTTTCCAATCCTAAGACCGCCGTTTGGAGGAGAACAGACACGGCCGCACAGACTATGTCCTGACCGTGGGGAGCAAAGCCCGAATGCCCTTTGGCGGCAAACCCATGTATCCTCCCAGCTGTATCTGTATAAACCTCAATTCTAACCACTAGCGCCTCTCCTAGGCATTGATCTTCTCAATGACTAGCTCTGTAAAAGGCTGACGATGGCCGGTCTTCTTGCGGTAATTCTTCTTCGGCTTGTACTTAAAGACAATAATCTTCTTGGCCTTGGCATTCCGCTGTACCCGGGCGACAACACTGGCACCCTCAACCAAGGGCTTGCCGATTTTCGTCTCCTCCCCATGGACCATGAGAACTTCATCAAGGGTCACCTGTTCTCCGGCTTCCACAGGCAGTTTCTCAACCCGGATGACGTCGCCTTCCCGCACCTTGTACTGCTTGCCGCCGGTTTGCACGATCGCAAACACTGGACACACCTCCTCCACCATAGACTCGCCGAGATCAGGCGGCTTCACTCAGCACTTGAAGCCCATCCCGAGCGGTTTCGGCGCCGAGCCCATCAAGGCTCAGGCACCTACAGACCGAGTTTACCATGACCCACCAGGCCTGTCAAGACAGCATGCGGCCTTTGGCATAGGTCCGAAACACCTTGGTGATCTCAACTGTCAGCCTTTCTCCCACATGGCGGCCGGCCCCCTCAATATCCACCACATACCCGTGGAGCCGGGATATCCCATCGACCGGGTTAGTCATATGGGGCTCTTCTACCTCAACATCGATGATCTGGCCTTCCCTCACCGGCACCGCCATGGCAGCCAAAGCATCCCTGCTGCCAGCATAGACGATCTCCACATCCTCCCAATGCCGGTCGTCAGAGCCCCGGACAAAAATGGTCTTCCCGGTCATTTTCTCCAGCTCTTTGAGATTTGCGCCGCCGGCGCCGATGAGCATGGCTGCCACCGAAGGATGCACTTCCACCATCATGGCCTCAACATCGTGTTCCCGGGCAAACTGCCGGATCTCCCGCTCGATATTAAAAGCCAAGGTCTCCTCGGATAGGACCCTTCCCGTTCCGCCGCAATAGGGGCAGGGCCGCTGCAGGTAATCGCCAATATTCTGCCTGGTCTTTTTCCTGGTCATCTCCACCATGCCCAGGTTGGTAAAGCCTAGGATGTGGGTCTTGCTCCGATCGTTTTTCAGCTCTGCTTCCAAGGCAGCCAGCACCTTTTCTTCATCGGCCGCTGAAGCCATATCGATAAAGTCGATGATGATGATGCCGCCGATATCCCGCAGGCGCAGCTGTCTGGCGATCTCCCGGGCCGCCTCTATGTTGGTCTTCAGGACCGTATCGGCGAGATTCTTGCTGCCGGTGTACTTCCCAGTATTGACATCAATACTAGTCAAAGCTTCAGTCTGGTCAATTACCAGATACCCGCCGCTGTCCAGCCATACCTTGCGCTTTAGAGCCCGCTTCAAGTCTTCCTCAACGCCGTAGAATTCAAATATCGGTATGTTTTCATCGTGGTAGTAGAACACCCGGGAACGCAGGTGGGGCGCAATGGTATCCAAAATCTCCAAGACCTTTTGGTATTCTTCCCGGGAATCGACGATAAAGCGGCTAAACTCCCGGGAAAACCAATCCCTGATCAGCCGATAAACCAAATCGTGGTCTTTGTAAAGCAGGGCAGGAGAGCCGGTCCGTTTTCCCCGCCTTTGGATTTGCTCCCAAACCTTGGTGAGAAACTTGATATCTTGCTCCAATTCCTCCTGGCTCTGCCCCTCTGCCAGGGTGCGGACGATCAATCCCATCCCTTTAGGCTTTAAGGCTTTCGCCGCCTTCTTCAGCCGTTCCCGCTCCTTCTCATCTTGGATGCGGCGGGAAACCCCAATATGCTCGACGGTGGGCATTAGCACCAAATACCGGCCGGGGATGGTCAGATGCGTCACCACCCGGGCTCCCTTAGTGCCTATGGGCTCCTTAGTAACCTGTACTATAATAGACTGCCCTTGTTTTAGGACATCCCTGATGCCCCTGCCCTTACGCTTGTTGTTCTTGGCTTTGTTGCTGCCGTTGGCCAGCAGCTTCTCATAATCCCGGGCATCATCGACATACAAGAAAGCATTCCGTTCCAACCCGATATTGACGAAGGCCGCCGACATGCCGGGCAGCACGTTTTCTACCCTTCCCTTATAGATATTGCCAACCACCCTCTGCTGGCTGGCTCTCTCGATATATACTTCAACGACCCGCCGGTCCTCCAAGAAGGCGGCTCTAGTTTCCCGGCGGCCGCAGTTTACAATAATATCCTTACCCATAACATATTGCTCCTCCTAAAGATGAGCCGCTTCCAATGGGGAAAGCAAACGTGAACCTTGAGCAATGAAGAGCCCAGAGCGGTGAATCCGGCACAGCCCTGCAGCCCAGGGGAGGTGAGCTGCAACCTCTTCCGGCCGCACATTGCCGCCGCTGCCGGTCTGCACCAGCAGCGAAAGGGTGGCTGCTCCCGCCCCTTCCTCCAAAACTTCCAGAGCGAATATCCATGGACGTATATTGACCTTTCTCGTTTGCTTCTTCCCCGGCCGCTCAATCCAAATCTCGCCGCTATCCAGTATTTGCCGGATTACTCGTCCCAAACCTGCCTCCTGCCCCAGTTCTCCAGTCAGTATATACTGGGCCCGATCTATAACAGACATCAAAGGAGCGGCATCGGGTACGATGGCCTTTGCTGCCTCAAACCTTATGCCAGAGGGCAGATTCCCATTGATGGCTTTCAAGAACTTGTCAGCCTCAAACTCACAGGCAAACTCCATATCCACATACTCAGCACTGCTGGTGATCCCCACAGCCAATGCCGAGCCAAAGGCAATCTTCGGCCGGGGGTTGAACCCCTGGCTGTAGAGGACCGGCAAGCCGGCCCGCCGCACGGCCCGTTCCACAGTCCTGGCCAAATCCAGATGGGAGATGAAACGGACTGGCTCTTGTTTGGTAAATCTAGCTCTGATCTTCATTGCGCCCCTTCGCCTCCCGCCAGCACATTTCCAACACCAAAATCCTGGCAGAGACGGCAGCCGGTGCATCCTGCAAACCGGCAGTCCGGCGTCACCTCACCGGTCAGTGCCCGCTTCCATTCCCTGGCCAAAAACGCCTTGCTGACACCGCTGTCGATATGGTCCCAGGGCAGGGTTTCCTCCAGATCCCGCTCCCGGTGACTGTAGAAATAGGGATCTACATTGGCTTCGGCAAAGGCCTCCATCCACAGGGCAAAGTCAAAATGCTCCGACCAGCCGTCAAGCCGGGAGCCCTTCTGCCAAGCCCGCAGGATCCCATTGGCCACCCGGCGGTCACCCCGGGCAAGCACTGCCTCCAGCAGGCTCTTGTCCACATCGGTCCAGCTGAATGAGATCGAGCGGTCCCGCAGGAGGCCTCTCAGGTGTTCCTGCCGCCTCTCCAGCTCTTCCAAGGGCGCCTGAGATACCCACTGAAAGGGAGTGTGGCTTTTGGGTACGAAAGATCCTACACTGACACTGATTTTCACCCTGCCGGCTTTGCCTTCCCTGCCCCGGATTTGCCGACCCAGCTGCAGTACTCGGCGGGAAAGCTCTGCTATTCCGGTTACATCATCCAACGTTTCTGTAGGCAAGCCGATCATGAAATACAGCTTCACAGCATCCCAGCCGGCGGCAAAGGCCTCCTCAGCAGCAGAAAACAGATCAGATTCATTGACGTTCTTGTTGATCACATCCCGCAGCCGCTGGGTGCCGGCTTCTGGGGCAAAGGTGAGGCCAGTCTTTCTCCCCGATTGAATCCGTTCAGCCAAACCAACGGAAAAGGAGTCTAGCCGCAAGGATGGAAGGGACAGACCGATACCGCAGCTGCCATATCTAGCCAGTAGATCATCGATCAAAGGCTCGATGCAGCTGTAATCGCTGGTGCTCAAGGAAGTAAGGGAAATGTCCTCATAGCCTGTACTGGCAGCCAGCGCTTCGGCTTGCTGCAGCAGGGTCTCCCGCCGGCGCTCCCTGACCGGCCGGTAGATCACACCGGCTTGGCAGAACCGGCATCCCCGGGTACAGCCCCGCATCACTTCCAGCATGATCCGATCATGGACTACATCAATAAACGGAACAACAAACTTGTCCGGGAACACTGCGGCATCCAGGTCCTCAACTACCCGCTTGCGGATCCGGTTCGGCACACCGGCGCGGTTAGGTTTAACTACCTTTACTGTGCCGTCCACATGGTAATCTACATCGTAGAAACTCGGCACATAGACTCCCGGAATTGCTGCGGCTTTCAGTAAAAACCCTTCCCGATCTAATCCTTGTGCTTTCCAATCGCGATACACGTCTGCCAGCTCGTTGACTATTTCTTCCCCATCACCGATCACAAACAGGTCAAAGAAAGGCGCCAGGGGCTCAGGATTGAATACGCAGGGCCCACCTCCCACTACAAATGGATCTTGCCCAGAACGCTCCGAGGCCAGCAGGGGGATGCCCCCAAGATCAAGCATGTTCAGGATATTGGTATAACTCAGTTCATACTGGAGAGTAAATCCCACCAGGTCGAACTGCGACAGGGGATGCCGGGTTTCCAGGCTGAAAAGGGGCAGCCCAGATTCCCGCATCCTAGCTTCCATATCGACCCAGGGGGCATATACCCGTTCAGCTAGGACATCTTCCCGTTGGTTCAAAATATAATACAGGATCTTGAAACCCAAATGGCCCATCCCGATATCGTAAATATCGGGGAAAGCCAAAGCAAACTTTACTTCCGTTTTGTCCCAGTCTTTGCGGACAATGTTCCATTCACTGCCTGTATAACGACCGGGTTTTGCCACAGTTGGCAAAATCCGCTCAAGGAGTTTATCTTGCTGCATACATGCACTTCCTATTCTCGGTGCAGGGGCCAGTGCCGGTTATTATTATGACAAGAACCAGCTAACCCCATGCCCAACCAGACTTTACCATCAGTTGAAATACCCAGGCAGAATTCACCGGCTTCGCCTGTGCAGCGCTGCGCCCTTTCTCTACCCTGGCGGCGGGCTCTTCAGTCAAAATCCCCAGGCTGTCCCACAACGGCTTCCAGGGGCGTATCTATACCTTGCTCAAAGAAGCTGCTGACCACTTCCATCTCGCTGGCCACGCCTTCCACAGCTCCTGCTGCATTGATCATCAGCACCACGTGATACCGCTTAGGTACAAAATGGCGGACGATGTCCTTTACAGGAACGTCTCCATAGGCCACCAGCTGCTCTGCAGGCATTACCCCCGCTGCATCTAGTTCCTGCTTCTTTCTGGTCAGATACCGGACAAAAACATATCCCGCCATCCGCTGCTCCCTGCCGGCAGACAGATAGATGAAGAAGGCAAGCACCGGCAGGGAAACACTGGCAAACCCGTAATACACCCCTGCTGCCCCAACAGACCCCAAGGCCACCGCCAATACCCTGCCCATGAAGGCCGCCCGTTCCGTTGCCCGGCGATATCCCAGCTTGAGAGCTAAATAGGCCCGCAGCACCCGGCCTCCGTCAAGGGGGAAGGCAGGCAGGAGGTTAAACAATCCGATTACACAGTTGGCTCTCATGAAATAATCATACCACTGGGCGGGGATGACTTCATAGGGAGCCACTGCCATGGCCAGAATACACAAGACGCCGTTGGTCAGGGGGCCGGCCAAGGCGATTACTGCCTCAGCAAAGGGGTCGGGATCATAGAAACCCTCACTGCTGGCTACACCCCCGAAGGGGAACAGTTCTATGGCCGAAAACTGTACGCCGTAGGCAGAGGCAACCAGTGTGTGGGCCAGCTCATGGAGAAAGACTATGCCAAACAGGATCAAGCCATGGGGCAGGTACCCCGCCAACCCCAACAGCACCAGCAGTATAAGAAAAAACGGATTAAATACGATCCGTATACCACCTATCTGCCCGATCTGCATGCTGTGCCGCCACCGCCCATCATCACCGGTCGAGACTGCACCAAGCCTTGGTGCACTAAAGTCTCAGGACTAATATATTAGCGGTGGGGCATCTGGTAGTACCGCCGCCAGGCATGCCCTGCAGCCTACTGGAACATGATCTTCCGCCGGCGCATGTGGACATTGAGCAGCAGGCCGATTCCAGCCATGTTTGTCAATAGGGAGCTGCCCCCGTAGCTGATAAAGGGCAGGGGGATTCCCGTAACCGGCATCACTCCCAAAGTCATACCGATGTTGATCACCAAGTGAAACAGAATCATGGCTGAGACGCCCGCGGCCAGATTAGCTCCAAAATCATCCTTGGCCAGTGTCATGATCTTCAAGCCCCGCCAAAGCAGCAATAGATACATCACCAGCAGGAAAAAAGATCCCAAGAAACCCAGCTCCTCTCCCACTACCGAAAACACAAAGTCGGTATGGTGGGCCGGCAGGAAGTTCAGCTGGGCTTGAGTCCCCTGGAGAAGCCCCTTGCCAAACAGCCCTCCAGAACCGATGGCAATCATGGATTGGATCACATTCCAGCCGGCACCGGTCCTGTCGCTGTAAGGATCAAAAAAGACCAAAATGCGGCTGATCTGGTGTGGTGCCAGGATGGGGACAATCCCCTGGATGCTCAAGAAAACTGCCATGCTGAATAAGGCCAATCCTGCACCGGCGATGCCCAGAAGGTGACGGCGGTCTGCACCGGCCATGAACAGCATGCCGAACAGCACACCGACAAACACCATGGCAGTACCGAAATCCGGCTGTTTGAGAATCAAAAGCATTGGTATCCCAACGTGTATAAAAGGAGAGACCAGGTCTATCAGCTGGTCTAGGCCCTCCTTCTTATCCAAGTGCTTAGCTAAAGTAATTATGACACCGATTTTCGCGAACTCCGCCGGTTGTATGCCTACTGACCCGAACCTGAACCACCCTTGAGTTCCGCTGATGCTCCGGCCGAAAACCAGCACCAGAACAAGGCTAGCCAATGTGCCTAGATAGATGAAGCGATGATAATGCCCCAAGACATGGTAATCAATGGAACAGATGGCAATCATGACGCCG
>LSQX01144064.1_pt1 | contig 36653 bp, 32 predicted proteins | sample 654561 | NCBI WGS metagenome assembly LSQX01 (sample SAMN04489861, study PRJNA283612) | anaerobic digester metagenome | isolation source: 4 biogas reactors fed with cattle manure at either 37C or 55C with and... | place: Denmark: Kongens Lyngby | collected 2014 | reverse complement strand
CGGTGCTGAGGTCCATCACGTTGTCGGCGCCCCAGCGGATCGCCCACACCAGCTTCTCGACTTCTTCCGCGATGCCCGAGGAGACCGCGCTGTTGCCGATGTTTGCGTTGATCTTGGTCAGGAAATTGCGGCCGATGACCATCGGCTCGCTTTCCGGATGGTTGATGTTGCAGGGCAGGATGGCGCGGCCGCGGGCGATCTCGTCGCGGACGAATTCCGGCGTCACGTACGCCGGGATCGACGCGCCGAAGGACTGCCCCGGATGCTGCCGCGGCGGCGTCCGCCCGGCCTGCCCGGGGACCTCCGCACCGGTGTCCCGCAGCTGCTGCCGCATCCGGTCCCGCCGCTGGTTCTCGCGGATCGCCACGAACTCCATCTCCGGCGTCACGATCCCGCGGCGGGCGTAGTGCATCTGGGTGACGTTGGCGCCGGCCCTGGCCCGGCGCGGGAGCACGCGCGCCGGGAACCGGACGCCGTCCAGGCGCGCGTCGCGCCCGCGCAGCCGGCCGGCCTCCGAGCTCGGGGCGGACAGCCGCTCGGTGTCGCCCCGCTCCTCGATCCAGCCCGCCCGCAGGGGCGGCAGGCCGGCCGCCAGGTCGATGCGGGCGGTCGGGTCGGTATAGGGCCCGGAGGTGTCGTAGACGGTGAGCGGCGGATTGTCCTCGCCGCCGAACAGCGTGGGCGTGCGGGTCAGAACGATCTCGCGCATGGGCACGCGGATGTCCGGGCGCGAGCCCTCCACGTGGATCCGGCGCGATCCCGGGATCGGGCGGGTGACGGCTTCGGACAGGCGTCCAGCCTGCTGCAGGAGGCTGGAAGCGGATTCGGGCATGGAATTCATCGGCGGCATCGTCCTCTTCGTTGGGATGCGGGGGTCGCATCACGGACGAAGCGGCGGCGCGCCTGCGCGCGCAGCGCGGACCCCGGCGGGGGGCGCGATGCGGCGTGGCCTGCGAAGCTTCCCTACGCCGGTGTCAACCGGATCAGGTTCGAAGGGTCTGTCTCAATCGCAGGCAGCGCCGGCGATACCCCCGCTTCGGGGCGCATTACACCACACCCGCGCCCACGGCGCCGCCCTGTCCACCGGTCAGCGAAGGGAGGCGTTGATCCCGTCCAGGACCCGGCTGCCGGGGCAGAGGTCCGCCGCGTCGAGCGAGTTCAGGGGAGCCGCGACCGTGCCCAGGTGCGCGTGCAGGTCCTGGGCCGCGGGATCGACGTAGAGCAGGCCCGTGACCACCTCGCCGCGTGCCTGGCGCTGCTGCAGCAGGTTGATCGCGCCGACGCGGTCGCGCGGGTCGTAGCCGGCATCCAGCCGGTGCAGGCGCAGGATGCTGCCGTCGTGCTGGGCGACGTCGAGCATGGCGCCCGCGGCCTGTTCGACCTCGATCGCCCTGCGCGCCGGGATGACGTCGAGGCGGTTGACCGCCTCGTTGTGCTCGCGGACGTGGTCGTAGCTGCGCGTGCTCCCGGCGTGGTTGTTGAAGGCCACGCAGGGGCTGATGACGTCGATGAAGGCGGCGCCGCGATGGCCGAGCGCGCCCTTGACCAGCGGCACCAGCTGGCCCTTGTCGCCGGAGAAGCCGCGGCCGACGTAGGTGGCCCCGAGCTGCAGGGCCATCATCACCAGGTCCAGCGGGCTGTCGGCGTTGGCCACGCCGCGCTTGGACACCGAGCCCTGGTCGGCCGTGGCCGAGAACTGGCCCTTGGTCAGGCCGTACACGCCGTTGTTCTCGACGATGTAGGCCATGTCGACGCCGCGGCGGATCGCGTGCACGAACTGGCCGATGCCGATCGAGGCCGAGTCGCCGTCGCCCGACACGCCGAGGTAGAGAAGCGAGCGGTTGGCCAGGTTGGCGCCGGTGAGCACGCTGGGCATGCGCCCGTGCACGGTGTTGAAGCCGTGCGACTGGCCCAGGAAGTAGTCCGGCGTCTTCGAGCTGCAGCCGATGCCCGAAAGCTTGGCCAGCCGATGCGGCTGGATGTCGAGTTCCCAGCAGGCCTGGATGATCGCGGCCGAGATCGAATCGTGGCCGCAGCCCGCGCAGAGCGTGCTGATCTTGCCCTCGTAGTCGCGCCGGGTGAAGCCGATCGCGTTCCGCGGCAGCGTCGGGTGGTGGAGCCGGGGCTTGGCGACGTAGGTCACGCGACCCTCTCCCGGGCGCAGGCGGCCCGCAGCTGCGCCTGGATGGCGCCGGTGATGAAGCGCGCGGTGACCGGCGTGCCGTCGTAGTGCAGCACCGCGGTCAGCCGCGCCGGGTCGGTCCCGAACGCATCGACGAGCAGGAGGCGGAGCTGGGCGTCGCGGTTCTGCTCGACCACGAACACGCGGTCGTGGGCGTCGATGAAATCGCGCACGGAGTCGGGGAAGGGGTACGCGCGCACCCGCAGCGTGTCGAGCACCACCCCCTCCGCGCGCAGCTGCTCGACGGCTTCCGCCATTGCCGGGCTGGTCGAGCCGTAGAAGATCGCCCCGAAGCGGGCCGGGGCCGCCGCCCGTGAGACCACCGGCTGCGGCACCAGGCCCTTCGCCGTGTCGAACTTCTGCAGCAGACGCTGCATGTTGTAGACGTAGTCGGCCCCCCGCTCCGAATACTGCGCCTGCGGATCGCGCGAGGTCCCGCGGGTGAAGTAGGCGCCGCGTTCGGGATGGGTTCCCGGCCACGTGCGCCAGGGGATGCCGTCGCCATCGACGTCCTTGTAGCGCGCGAACTCGTGGCCCGATTCCAGGTCCGCGGCCGTCATCACCTTGCCGCGGTCGTAGGCGCGGGCGTCGTCCCACTCGAACGGCGCGCACAGCCGCTGGTTCATGCCGATATCGAGGTCGGTGAGCACGAACACGGGGGTCTGCAGCCGGTCGGCCAGATCGAGCGCCGCCGCCGCGAAGTCGAAGCACTCGCGCGGGTCCTCCGGGAACAGCAGGACGTGCCTGGTGTCGCCGTGCGAGGCATGCGCGCAGGCCAGCACGTCGGACTGCTGGGTGCGCGTCGGCATGCCGGTGGAGGGACCACCGCGCTGGACGTCGATGATGGTCACCGGGATCTCGGCGAAGTAGGCCAGGCCGATGAACTCGTTCATCAGCGACACCCCGGGGCCCGAGGTGGTCGTGAAGGCGCGCGCACCGTTCCAGCCCGCGCCCACCACCATCCCGATCGACGCGATCTCGTCCTCGGCCTGGATGATCGCGAACTTCGCGCCGCCCGCCTCGTCGACGCGCAGCTCCCGGCAGTGCTTCTGGAAGCCTTCCGCCAGCGACGACGACGGCGTGATCGGATACCAGGCGCAGACGGTGGCCCCGCCGTAGACGCAGCCGAGCGCGGCGGCCTCGTTGCCCTCGACGAAGATCCTGTCGCCGACGGCGTCGGCCGGCCGGACGCGAAGGCCGATCGGACGTGCCTGGTTGGCGAGGACCCAGTCGCGGCCGATGCGCATGGCCTCGACGTTGGGCGGGACCAGCTTCGGCTTCGAGCGGTACTGCTCGCCGATGAGTGCCTCGACCACGGCCGGGTCGATGTCGAGCAGAGCGGAGAGCGCCCCCACGTACATGATGTTCTTGAACAGCTGGCGCTGGCGGGGATCGCTCCAGGTGGCGTTGCACAGCTCCGTCAGCGGCACGCCGATGGCGGTGATGTCGTCGCGCAGGCGCGAGGGCGGGAGCGGCTTGCTGCCGTCGTAGAGCAGGTAGCCGCCCGGCTCGATCTCGGCGACATCGGCGTCCCAGGTCTGCGGGTTCATCGCCACCATCAGGTCGACGCCGCCGCGGCGGCCGAGCCAGCCGGCCTCGCTGACGCGCACCTCGTACCAGGTCGGCAGGCCCTGGATGTTCGACGGGAAGATGTTGCGCGGGCCGACCGGAACGCCCATCCGCAGGATCGCCTTGGCGAACAGCTCGTTGGCCGAGGCCGACCCGGAGCCGTTGACGTTGGCGAATTTCACCACGAAGTCGTTCACCGCCTGCAGCGGCGCGTGCGCCGGCGTCATGCCAGGGCCTCCCCGGCCACGGTCCGGCCGGCGCCGGCGTGGGCCTCGAGCAGCAGGAACTTCTGCATGTCCCAGGCACCGGTCGGGCAGCGCTCGGCGCACAGACCGCAGTGCAGGCAGACGTCCTCGTCCTTGACCATCACCCGCAGGGTCTTCAGCGGCCCGGATACATACAGCGGCTGGTCGAGGTTCAGCGCCGGCGCGGTCAGCCGCGTGCGCAGGTCGGCCTCGTCGCCGTTGGCGGTGAAGGTGATGCAGTCGGTGGGGCAGATGTCCACGCAGGCGTCGCACTCGATGCACTTGTCGCGCGTGAACACCGTCTGCACGTCGCAGTTGAGGCAGCGCTGCGTCTCCTTCCAGGCGGTCGCGGCATCGAAGCCGAGCTCGACCTCGACGCGCATGCTGTCCAGCTTCTTCGCCGCTTCCGACCACGGCACCGCGAAGCGCTCGTCGTGGGAGACGGCGTTGTCGTAGCGCCATTCGTGGATGCCCATCTTCTGCGATTCGAGGCTGGCGGAGGGCGCGGGTCGCTCGCGCGGGTCCCGGCCCGACAGAAGGCGGTCGATCGAGATCGCGGCGGCGTGGCCGTGGGCGACCGCCCAGATGATGTTCTTCGGGCCGAACGCGGCGTCGCCGCCGAACAGCACGTGCGGCAGGGTCGACTGGTGGGTGGTTCCGTCCACCACCGGCATGCCCCGTTCGTCGAACCCGATGCCGAGGTCGCGTTCGATCCAGGGGAAGGCGTTCTCCTGCCCGACCGCGACCAGCACCTCGTCGCAGGGGATCACGTCGTCGGGCTCGCCGGTGGGAACCAGCCGGCGGCGGCCGCCGGCGTCGTACTCGGCGCGCACGCGCTCGAAGCGCATCCCGGTCAGCCGCCCGCTCGCGTGCTCGAAGGCCTTGGGCACGCGGTAGTCGAGGATCGGGATGCCCTCGTGCATCGCGTCCTCCTTCTCCCAGGGGCTGGCCTTCATCTCGTCGAAGCCGGAGCGGACCACCACCCTGACGTCCTCGCCGCCGAGCCGGCGCGCCGAACGGCAGCAGTCCATCGCGGTGTTGCCGCCGCCCAGCACCAGCACCCTGCGGCCGATGCGGGTGACGTGGCCGAAATAGACGTTGGCCAGCCAGTCCAGGCCGACGTGGATGCTGGCCGCGCACTCGCGGCGGCCCGGCAGGTCGAGGTCGCGCCCGCGCGGCGCTCCGCTGCCGACGAAGACGGCGTCGTAGCCCCGGGCCAGCAGCGAACGCATCGAGTCGATCCGCGTGCCGCCGACGAACTCCACGCCCATGTCGAGGATGTACCCGGTTTCCTCGTCGATGACCTCCTCGGGCAGGCGGAAGCGCGGCACCTGGGTGCGCATGAAGCCGCCGGGCTTCGGGTCGGCCTCGAACACGGTGACGGCGTAGCCCAGCGGCGCCAGGTCGCGCGCGACCGTCAGCGACGACGGGCCCGCGCCCACGCAGGCCACGCGATGGCCGTTGCCCTCCGGCGGCGGCCTGGGCATGCGCGGGCGCACGTCGCCCTTGTGGTCGGCGGCCACGCGCTTGAGGCGGCAGATGGCCACCGGCTGGGGCTTCCCGCGCATCGATCCGGGACCGTTGTTCTCCTCCACCCGGCCGCGGCGGCAGGCGGGCTCGCAGGGCCGGTCGCAGGTACGGCCCAGGATCCCCGGGAACACGTTGCTCACCCAGTTGACCATGTACGCATCGGCGTGGCGGCCGGCGGCGATCAGGCGGATGTACTCGGGGACCGGGGTGTGCGCTGGGCAGGCCCACTGGCAGTCGATGACCCTGTGGAAGGTCCCGGGCGTGCTGATGTCGGTCGGCTCCACTGCGACCCCCCGCTGCTGGCGGGCCGGACGCGCCGGCCCTCGCTTGCGGGGACAGTCTAGGCGCAACCGCCGGCCTGCATTGCCGCGCCGCAGCACGCTGACGCCGACCGCCCCGGATGGGAGAATCCGGTGATGGATACCCGTCATCGGCAGGCCCGCGCGTTCGCGCCGGCGGGCGTGGGCAACATCGGCGTCGGCTTCGACCTGCTCGGCCACGCCGTGGATGGACCGCGCGACGTGGCCACCGTGCGGGTCATCCGCGAGCCCGTCGTGCGCGTGGACGCCATCCGCGGCGATGCGCGCGGCATCGGGGCCATCCCGCTGGCGGCCGCGGAGAACACCGCGGGCCGCGCGCTGCAGGCGCTGCGCGCAGCGCTGGGCCTGGCCCACGGCTTCGCGGTGGAGCTGGACAAGGGGATCCCGCTGGGTTCGGGCATGGGCGGCTCGGCCGCGTCCTGCGTGGCGGCGCTCGTCGCCGCCAACGCCCTGCTCGCCGAGCCGCTGCCGCGCGAAGCGCTCTACCCGTTCGCGCTCGAGGGCGAGTGGGCATCGACCCGCAGCCGCCAGGGCGACAACGTCGGGCCGATGCTGGTCGGCGGCGTCGCCCTCGCGACGCCGGCGCGCCTGCTGCCCCTCGAGGCCCCTGGATGGCTGCACTGCGTCGTGGTCCAGCCCGACCTCGTGCTGGAGACCCGCCGCGCGCGCGCGGTCCTGGCCGATCCCTACCCGCTCGCCACGGTGGTCGAGCACTCGACCCACCTGGCCCTGTTCCTCACCGGCCTCGCCCGCGCCGACGCGGGCCTGATCGCCGAGGGGCTGCGCGACGTGCTGGTCGAACCCCGGCGCGCTCCGCTGGTCCCCGGCTTCGCCGCGGTCAAGGAGGCCGCGCTCGCCCACGGCGCGCTGGGCGCCAGCCTGTCGGGCGGCGGGCCCTCGTGCTTCGCCTGGTTCGCATCCAGGGCGGCCGCCGAGGCCGCGTCGCAGCCGATGGTCCAGGCCTTCGCCGGCGCCGGGGTCGCCGCCCGTGCCTACGTCTCGCCGGTGGCCGGACCCCGCGCCGAGGTGCTCGACGCCGCCTGAGGCAGGGCCGCCGCGCCCGGCGCCGGTTCGTCGCGCCGCACGCGGAACCATGCCGCGTACAGCGCCGGCACGAACAGCAGCGTCAGCACCGTGGCCACCGTCAGGCCGCCCATGATCGCCACCGCCATCGGCCCGAAGAAGACGCTGCGCGACAGCGGCACCATGGCCAGGATCGCCGCGAGCGCGGTGAGCACGATCGGGCGGAAGCGACGCACCGTGGCGTCGACCACGGCGTCCCAGCGCGCGTGGCCGGCGTCGATGTCCTGCTGGATCTGGTCGACCAGGATGATCGAGTTGCGCATCACCATGCCCGCGAGCGCGATCGTCCCCAGCAGCGCCACGAAGCCGAACGGCACCCGGAAGACCAGCAGGAACAGCACCGCGCCGACCAGGCCGAGCGGCGCCGTCGCCAGCACCAGCAGGCTGCGCGCGAAGCTCCGCAGCTGCAGCATCAGGAGGGTCGCCACGACGAACAGGAACAGCGGCATCCCCGCGCGGATCGAGTCCTGGCCGCGCGCCGAATCCTCCATCGTGCCGCCGGTCTCCAGCAGGTAGCCCGGCGGCAGCGCGGCGCGGATGTCCTCGAGCCCGGGCAGGATCCCGGCCACCACCGACGCCGGCATGGCGCCTCCGCGGACATCGGCGCGCACGGTGACCGTGGGCAGGCGGTCGCGGTGCCAGATGATGCCGTCCTCGAACGCGTACTCCAGGCGCGCCACCTGCGACAGCGGCACCGGCCCGGCGGCACCGGGCAGCGCGAGGCTGCCGAGCCGTTCGAGCGAGCCCCGCTCGTCGGCCGGTCCCCGCATCAGCACCTCGACCAGCTCGTTGCCCTCGCGGTACACGCTGACCGACTGCCCGGACAGCGAGGAGGAAAGGAAGCGCGCCAGCTGCCTCGAGTCCACGCCGAGCACCCTCGCCCGCTCCTGGTCGACCACGAGGCGCACCACCTTGCTGGGCTCGTCCCAGTCGAGGTTGACGTTGGCCACGTGAGGATTCGCGCGCACCCGGTCGGCCACCTGCCGGGCGATGGCGCGGGCCTGGCCGGCGTGTTCGCCCGACACCCGGAACTGGACCGGGTAGCCGACCGGCGGGCCGTTCTCCAGGCGCGTCACGCGCAGCTGCAGCTCCGGGAACAGCGGCGCCACGTCCTCCATGAGCCAGTCGCGCAGCCGCTCGCGGGCCTCGATGTCGCGCGCCAGCACCACGAACTGCGCGAGGTTGGCCTGCGGCAGCTGCTGGTCGAGCGGCAGGTAGAAGCGAGGCGAGCCGCTGCCGATGTAGGCGACGTGGCTGTCGATCCCGTCCCTGGCCGCGAGCAGCGATTCGAGGCGCAGCGCGGCATCGGTGGTCGCCTTCAGCGAACTGCCCTCCGCCAGCTCCATGTCGACCATCAGTTCGAGCCGCTGCGAGTCGGGGAAGAACTGCTGCAGCACGAACCGGAAGGCGAGCAGCGAGAGCAAGAGCAGCGCCACGGTCGCCGCGATGACCAGCCAGCGGTGGGCCAGGCAGCGCTCCAGCAGCCTGCGCAGCCGCCGGTAGAACGCGGTCTGGTACGGGTCGTGTCCCGCGCTGCCGTGCCCGCCGCCGGACGCTGTCGGCGGCAGGCCCAGGCGCGCGCGCAGGCGTAGCAGCAGGGGCGGCGCCGGCCGGCGGCGTGGATCCGGCAGCATCCGGTCGCCCAGCCAGGGGATGAACAGCACCGCGGCGATCCACGACACCACCAGCGCGATCGTGACCACCTGGAACAGGGAGCGGGTGTACTCGCCGACCGAAGAGGCCGCGGTCGCGATCGGCAGGAAGCCGGCGGCGGTCACCAGGGTGCCGGTCAGCATGGGGAAGGCGGTGTGCGACCAGGCATGGCTGGCCGCGGCCATCCGGCCGTCGCCCTGCTCCATGCGGATGGCCATCATCTCGATCGCGATGATGGCGTCGTCGACCAGCAGCCCGAGGGCCAGCACCAGCGCGCCCAGGGACACCTTGTGCAGGCCGATCCCGAACCAGTGCATCAGCGCGAAGGTCATCGCCAGCACCAGCGGGATCGACACCGCCACCACGAGGCCGGTCCGCAGGCCGAGCGAGAAGAAGCAGACCAGGAGGACGATCACCACCGCCTCCGCCAGCACCTTCACGAACTCGCCCACCGACTCGCGCACCGCCGCTGGCTGGTCGGAGACCTTGCGCAGCTCCATGCCCACTGGGAGCGACGCACGCAGGCGCTGCGCCTCGGCGGCGAGCGTCCCGCCGAGGCCGAGGATGTCGCCGCCCTCGCGCAGCGCCACGCCGATGCCGATCGCGTCCTCGCCCATGAACCGCATCCGCGGCGCGGCCGGGTCGGCGAAGCCCCGCCTCACCTCGGCGACGTCGCCGAGCCGCAGCGTGCGGTCGCCGACGCGCACCGGCAGCGCGCGGATCTCGTCCACGGAGCGGAAGGCACCGTCCACGCGCAGCTGCACGCGTTCGGTGCCGGTCTCGACGAAGCCGGCCGGGGCGACCGCATTCTGCGCCGGCAGCGCCTCCAGCAGCGCCGCGAGCGGCACGCCGAGCAGGGCCAGCCTGGCGTTCCCGGCCTCGATCCAGATCTTTTCGTCCTGCAGCCCGATCAGCTCGACCTTGCCGACGTCGGGCAGGCGCTGCAGCTCCAGTTCGATGCGCTCGGCATAGTCCTCCAGCACCGCGTAGTCGAAGCCTTCCCCGGTGAGCGCGTAGATGTTGCCGAAGGTGTCGCCGAACTCGTCGTTGAAGAAGGGGCCGATCGCCTCCGCCGGCAGGGTGGCGCGGATGTCGCCGACCTTCTTGCGCACCTGGTACCAGAGCTCCGGCACGTCGCGCGAGGGCAGCGCGTCGGCGGCCATGAAGATCACCTGCGACTCGCCCGGACGGGAGTACGAGCGGATCATTTCGTAGCGGCCGGTCTCCATCAGCGCGCGCTCGACCCGATCGGTGACCTGGCGCGCCACCTCCTCGGCCGAGGCGCCCGGCCAGAGCGTGCGCACCACCATGGCCTTGAAGGTGAAGGGCGGGTCCTCGGACTGTCCCAGCTGCATGTACGACCAGGCGCCGACCAGGGCCGACACCAGCATCACGTACAGCACCAGGGCGCGGTTGCGCAGGGCCCACTCGGACAGGTTGAACCGCGGGGCGGATCTCATGGGGAGGCGGTCACGGGCGGGGATCCGGCGCGCCCGGCGCCACGGGTCGGTTCCGGCGGTCGACCGCCCGCGCCTCCTGGCCCTCGCGCAGCAGGTGGCCGCCGGCGACCACCACCCAGTCGTCGGCCGAAATCCCGGAGGTCACCGGCACCCGCTCCGCGCCGAAGGCCCCGGTCCGCACCGGGACCGCGCGCACCCGGCCGTCCGCGAACACCCAGACCGCGGGCCGGCCGTCCCCGGCCTGCTGCACGGCGGACAGGGGAACCGTCAGCGGAACGTCGCCGGGCGCGGCATGCACGGTGGCGCTCTGGCCGATGGCGACCCGGTCGGCGGCGTCGCCGTCGAGCGCCACGCGCGCGGCATAGGTGCGCGCCGCCGGGTCGGCGGCGGGCGAGATCTCGCGGAAGCGTCCGCGCAGGCGCTCGCCCGGGGAGGTCCAGAGTTCGACCTCGACGACATCGCCGACCGCATGCTCGCCGACCTCGCCTTCGGGCAGCGCGATCGCGACCTCGCGGCCGCCGTCCGCGGCGAGGGTGAACACCGCCTGCCCCGCGGCGACCACCTGCCCGGCCTCGGCGTGGCGACCGGCGATCACGCCGTCGGCCGGCGCGCGCAGCGCGGCGTAGCCGGCCTGGTTGCGCGCCACTTCGACCTGGGCGCGCGCGGCGCGGGCCTGGCCTTCGGCGGCGCGCCAGGCGGCCTCCTGGGCCTCGTAGGCGGACCGGCTCACCAGCCGGTCCCCGACCAGGGCGGAGTAGCGCGCGCGTTCGGCGGCGGCGCGCGAGAGTTCGGCCTCGGCCGCGGAGAGGCGGGCCTCGGCGGCACGCGCCTGGGCCTCGAAGTCACCGGGATCCAGCACCGCCAGCAGCTGGCCGCGCGAGACGCGGTCGCCGACGTCGACCTCGCGGCGGACCAGCTCGCCGCCGACGCGGAACGCGAGCGGGCTTTCCTCGCGCGCGCGGACCTCGCCGGGGAAGCTGCGGGCGACGCCCGGCGCGGACTCGGGCCGGGCGACCAGGACGGGCCGTGCGGGAGGCTCCCCGGCCGGTTCGCCGCCGCAGGAAGCCAGCACAAGCGCCACGCCGGCGAGGCCCATCGGGAGGATCTTGCGCAAGGCTGGCACGGCCGTGCTCCTGTACGGGCCACGGGCCCTGCGTGGAGCGGCGAATGCTATAGTTACCAAACTCCTGGGTCCAGTATTCCGATGTCGATGCCCTCCGAAAGTCCGGCCCGTCCGCGGCCTGCTCCGGGACGTCCGAAGGATCCCGCCAAGCGTGCCGCCATCCTCGAGGCCGCCGAGGACCTGTTCCTGGAACACGGCTTCGAAGGCGTGAGCATGGACCAGATCGCCAACCGCGCCGGCGTGTCGAAGCTGACGGTCTACAGCCACTTCGGCGACAAGGACGCGCTGTTCATCGCCGCGGTCGAGCGCTACTGCGAGGTCCAGGTCCCGAACGCGCTGTTCAAGCCCGCGCCTACGACGCCCCTGCGCCCGCGCCTGGAAGGCATCGCGCGCGCGCTGTACGCGCTGATGAGTTCGCCCGAGGCGGTCTCGGGCTTCCGGCTGATGTGCGCGCCGAAACGCCCGGAGCCCGGCCTTCCGGACATGTTCTGGCGCGCGGGCGCGGGCAAGCTGCAGGCCGGCTTCGCGGAACTGCTCGCGCGGCGCACGGCCGCCGGCGAACTCGACATCCCGGACACCGCGCGCGCGGCCGCCCAGTTCTTCGCGCTGCTCCGCGGCGACGTGCACCCGCGCCTGGTCATGGGCTGCGCACCGCCGGAGGGCTTCGACGTCGAGGCGCACGTGCAGGCCGCGATCGACGTGTTCCTGCGCGCCTACGCCCCGGCCGGCGGGGGCCGGCAGGCCCGGTGACTTCCGGCACTCAAGCCGTTCAGCCGCCGGGGCGATCCTGTCACGGCCAAACCCCCGGATTCACCGTAAAATGGCCGGTCACCCCGATCAGCCAGGTCCCCACGCCATGACATTCGATTTCGCCAAAGCCCGTGAAGCCATGGTCGAGCAGCAGGTCCGCCCCTGGGAGGTGCTGGAACCGCGCGTGCTCGACGTGCTGCTGCGGATGCCACGCGAAGCCTTCGTGCCCGCCGGCAAGCAGACGCTGGCCTATGCCGACGTCGCGCTGCCGCTTGCCCACGGCGAATCGATGCTGAAGCCGGTGGTCGTCGGGCGCGCGCTGCAGGCGCTGGACCTCGACGGCTCCGAGGACGTGCTCGAGATCGGGACCGGCAGCGGCTACGTGTCCGCCTGCCTCGGGCGCCTCGCGCGCTCGGTGGTGTCCATCGAGCGCCACGCCGACCTGGCCGCGGCCGCACAGGCGGCGCTGCTGGGCCAGGGTGCCACCAACGTCACGGTCGAACACGCCGACGCGTTCGCCGGCGAGCCGGGCCGCCAGTTCGACGCCATCTGCGTCAACGGCGCCGTCGACGCCATCCCCGAGCGCTTCCTCGGCTGGCTGCGCCCGGGCGGCCGCATGTTCATCGTGCGCGGCCGGCTGCCGGCGATGGAGGCGGTGCTGGTGCACGCCGAGGCCGCCGGGGCGCGCATCGACTCCCTGTTCGAAACCGACCTCGCCTACCTGGCGGGCGCGGCGCCAGTGCCGGCGTTCGCGCTTTGACCGCCGCCCCACAAGGACACCCCTGATGACCCGTCGCCCCCTCGCACTCGCACTCCTCCTCGCCCTGGTGCCCGCCGCGGCTTCGGCAGAAGACCTGCTGCAGACCTACGAGCTGGCGCGCGGGAACGACACGCAGCTGGCGATCTCCGAATCCAACCGCGACATCACCCGCGAAGGCCGGGTCCAGGCCCGCGCGGCGCTGCTGCCGCAGATCAGCGGCAGCGCCTCGCTGAGCCGCAGCTATGCCGCCGGCGTCGAGGGCGACGCGCGACGCCGCAGCGTCGGCGTGGACCTGAGCCAGACGGTGTTCGACCTCGGCGCGATCTCCAACCTGCGCGCCCAGCGGGACCTCGACGTGGCCGCCGGCTTCGACCTCGACGCGGCCAACCACGAGCTGATCACGCGCACCTCGGCCGCCTACTTCAACGTGCTCGTCGCGATCGAGACCCTGGCCGCGGCCGAGGCCGCCGAGGCCGCTCTGCAGAAGCAGTTCGACTTCGCCGACAAGCGCCTGGAGGTCGGCCTGGCGCCGATCACCGACGTGCACGAGGCCCGCGCCCAGTACGACGCGGCCCGCGCCAACACCATCCTGTCGCGCAACGCGCTCGAGGACGCCTACCAGGCGCTGGCCGAGATCACCGGCCGCCCGGTCCGCACCCTGCGCGCGCTGCCCGAGGACTTCCAGCCCGAGGCCCCCGATGGCGCCGGCCTCGAGCGCTGGCTGGCCACGGCCATGGAGAACAACCCCTCGCTGCGCGCGGCCGAATACGCGCTGCGCGCATCCGAACACGGCGTGACCACGGCGCGCGCCGGCCACCTGCCGCGGCTGACGCTGGGCGCCGGCTACGACAACGGCGCGGCCTGGGGCGACTTCGGCGAGGGCGGCGTCGGCGGCACCTCGACCGGCGAGGGCCACAGCGTGGGCCTCACCCTGACCGTGCCGATCTTCGCCGGCGGAGCGACCCAGTCGCAGGTCCGCCAGGCGCTGTCGCGACGCGACATCTCCGAGCAGCAGTTCGAGCAGGCCCGCCGCGCGCTGGACCGCAACACGCGCAACGCCTACCAGACCGTCGTTGCCGGCGTCGCCGAGATCGAAGCCCGCCGCCAGGCGCTGGTGTCCGCGCGCAGCGCATACGAGGCCTCGCAGGTCGGCCTGGAGGTCGGCACGCGCACCGTGGTGGACGTGTTGATCAACCAGCAGAACCTGTTCAACGCCGAGCGCGAGTACGCGCTTGCCCGCTACAACTTCCTGCAGAACCGCCTGCTGCTGGCCCAGGCCGCCGGCACCCTGGGGATCGACGACGTGCAGGAGATCAACCGCCTGCTCACGGTCGAGGCGGCCACGCCCGACACCGACCCCGGCACCGCCGGCAACGGCTGACGGGGGCCGGGCTCACGCCGGGGGCAGCTCCGGCGTGACCATCGCGAGGGTGCGCGCCAGCGCCCCCCGCCCTTCCTGCACCAGCTGCAGGCCCGCGGCCACCATGGCATCGCGCGCCCCCGCGTCGTCCAGGAGCGCGTCGAGCGCCCCGCCGACGGCCTCGGCGTCGCGGCCGATGCGCAGCGCGCCCGCCTCCTCCATCCGCCGCGCGATGTCGGCGAAGTTGTGCAGGTGCGGCCCCGTGACCACGGCCACGCCCAGCGCGGCCGGCTCGAGCAGGTTGTGGCCGCCCACCGCCTGCAGGCTGCCGCCCACGAAGGCGACGTCGGCGCAGGCGTAGAAGTGCACCAGCTCGCCCAGCGTGTCGACGACGAAGACGTCGTCGTCGGCATCCGGCCAGCGCGTCAGCCTGCGCGTGGCGACCCGCCAGCCGGCCTCGATGCAGGCCTGCGCCACCGGCCGGAAGCGCTCCGGATGGCGCGGCGCCCACAGCAGCACCAGGTCCGGCCAGCGCTCTCTGAGCCGGCGGTGGATCGAGACCACCGCGGCCTCCTCCTCGGGATGGGTGCTGGCGGCGATCCAGGCGGGGCGCCGCCCGCTGTGCTCGGCGAATGCCGCCGCGGTGCGCCGCGCCGCGTCGTCGACCCGGACGTCGAACTTGAGGTTCCCCAGCACCGAGACCGCCCCGGGCAGTGCGCCCAGGCGCACGAAACGGGCGCCGTCGGCCTCGGACTGCGCCGCCACCCGGGCAAGCGTGCGCAGCGCGCGCCCGACCAGCGGGCGCAGCGCGCGATAGCCGCGCAGCGAGCGCTCCGACAGCCGTGCGTTGACCAGGTAGGCGGGGATGCCGTGGTCGCGGCAGCAGAACAGGAGGTTGGGCCAGAGCTCGGTCTCGAGCACCAGCGCCAGCCGCGGGCGGAAGTGGTCGAGGAAGCGGCGCACCGCGCCCGACAGGTCGTAGGGCAGGTATACGTGCTCGACGCGGTCGCCCCACAGCGCGCGCACGCGCGCCGACCCGGTCGGGGTGATCGTGGTGACCAGCAGGCGCAGGTCGGGGCGGAGCTCCAGCAGCGCGTTCACCAGGGGCGCCGCCGCGTTCACCTCTCCCACCGACACCGCGTGCACCCAGATGCAGCCGTCGTGCAGCGCCGGCGTGCGATAGGCGGCGTAGCGCTCGCCCCAGCGCTCCAGGTACTCGGCCTGGCGGAATCCACGCCAGATCAGGTGGTAGACGGTGACCGGCACCAGCAGGTACAGCGCGGCCGAATACAGGCCGCGCAGCAGGCGTTCGACGGCGCGGTCACGGGGGGCGGCCTCCATGCGGGCAAGGATAGCGAAGCCGCCGTGCAAGCGGGCGCGCGCCGCGCCCGGCCCGTAGAATCCACGCATGACCGGCCATCGCGACAAACCGCCCCTGGGTCCGCGGCACTGGCCCACCTGGCTGGGCATCGGGGCGATGGCGCTGGCCGCGCGCCTGCCGTGGCCGCTGCAGCGCGCGCTGGGCCGCATGATCGGCGTCCTGCTGCGCGCGGCGCTGCCGGAGCGCCGGCGGGTCGCGGCGCGCAACCTCGAGCTGTGCTTCCCGGGGCTCGACGCCGCCGCGCGCGAGGCGCTGCTTCGCCGCCACTTCGGCGCGATCGGCATCGGCCTGTTCGAATTCGCCCGCGCCTGGTGGGGTTCGGTGGAACCGCTGCGCCGCGGGCTGGTGGTGGACGGCCTCGAGCACCTCGAGGCCGCGCGCGCCGGCGGCCGCGGGGTCATCGTGGTCAGCGGCCACTTCACCACGCTGGAAGTCTGCGGCCGGCTGATGTGCGACCACGCGCCGCTGGCCGGCATGTACCGCCCGCACGCACAGCCGGCGATGGAGTGGGCGGTGCGCCGCGGCCGCATGCGCTATGCCGCGGCGATGTTCCCCAAGCAGGACCTGCGCGGCACGGTGCGCCACCTCAAGCGCGGCGGCCTGCTCTGGTACGCACCCGACCAGGACCCGAGCCGCGGCGAAAGCGTGTACGTGCCCTTCTTCGGGCGCCCGGCGCACAGCCTGACCTCGACCCACCAGCTGGCGCGCATGTCGGGGGCCGCGGTGCTCTTCTACCAGCACGCGCGGCGCGACGACGGCGGCTACAGCCTGCGCCTGTTCCCCGCCGGCGACGGATTTCCCTCGCGCGACGCGGGCGACGACACCGCCCGGGTGATGGGCGCGATCGAGGCCATGGCGCGCGCGGCGCCGGAGCAGTACCTCTGGATCCACCGCCGCTTCAAGCGGCAGCCCGACGGCAGCTCGGCCTACGACTGAGGCGGGGCCTCCGCTCCGGCCCCGATCCGCGGCGGGCGCGCAAGCAGGCTGCCGGCGTAGAGCGCGGCCAGCATCAGGGTCAGCGCGCCCCAGAAGGTCGAATAGAAGGCGAGGTGGGTGTTGAGCGGGAACACCGTGACCAGCAGCGCCAGCATCGCCGGCCGGGCCCGCGTGCGCGCCCCGGCGTCGGACCAGCGCCAGGCACGCAGCGCCAGCGCCACGCCCGCCAGCCACAGCAGGAGGCCGAGGATGCCGGTCTCGCTGAGCACTTCGAGCACGATCTGGTGCGCGTGCAGGGCCGGCCCCTCGCCCCAGGCCGGCGTGCTGCCCGCGTCGGGATCGCAGGTCGGGAAGGCTTCCCGGAAGCCGCGCGCACCGACGCCGTTGACCGGATGCTCCTTCACCATGCACAGCGCCGCGCCCCAGATCCTCGCGCGCCCGGAGAGCGCGGCGTCGACCCCGCCTGCGCCGGCCTGGAAGGCGTGCGTGGTGCGCTCGAGGCGTCCGCGCACCTCGGGCGATGCCAGGCCGACCGCGACGATCACCGCGGCACCGGTCGCGAACACCACGAGCAGCCGCTTCCAGCCCAGCAGCCGCCAGCCCGACAGCAGCAGCACCAGCGCAAAGGTCAGCCACGACGCGCGCGAACCGCCGAAGACGATCACCACGCCCAGCGCCGCCGCCGCCACGATCCAGCCCGCCATGCCCCAGCGCCGCCCGGCCGCGTACAGCGGGAACGGCGACAGGCTCGCCAGCACCTGCCCGAGCTTCAGGTTGCACGGACCGAGCACGCCACCGAGCCGGTCGGCCCGCGCCAGTTCGTCCAGGTCGCACATCGGCCGCCCGCTGATGAGCTGCTTGGCGGCGTCGATGCCCTGGAACAGCGGGCTCGCGCCGGCCACCACTTCGACCAGGGCGTCGAGCGTCCAGATGCCGACGATCACCGCCAGGCCGCCGAAGGTCAGGCGCCGGCCGCGCTCGTCGGCCACCGCGATGGCCACCAGCCACAGGAAGGGCAGGTAGCGCAGGTCGACGACGGCCTCGCGCAGCGCACGGCCGACGTCGACCGATCCCGCGGCGGAAAGCAGTTCGGGCAGCCAGTAGGCGAAGAAGAGCACGCTGGTCAGCGCCCAGGCCGGGCTGCTGAGCAGCTGCGCGCCGCCGCGGAAGCGGCTTGCCGCCAGTTTGATGATCGCGGCCAGCGCACCCAGCACCACCACCGCCTCGGCGTATCCCGGGGCCGGCCACAGCGCGACGAAAGCCAGCACCCAGTGCGGTGCCCAGCGCCATCCGGTCGCGACGATGGCCGCCGCCGGGGCGTCAGCGGAGTTCGTCATAGACACGGAGCGTTGCGTCCTGCATGGACCGGAGCGAATACCTGTCTGGCACCTGGGCTGGAATCGTAGCCGGAAGGGCACCGGCGCGCGCGAGCAGTTCCGCCGCGCGACGCCGCAGGCCGGCCTCGTCGAACGGCGGGACGGCGTTCCCCGGCTGCAGTTCGCGCAGCAGCTCACCGACGCCGCCGTGGTCCCAGCCGAGCACCGGCCGGCCGACCGCGCTGGCCTCGACCACGGTGCGGCCGAAGGCTTCCGGCCGGCGGGACAGCTGCAGCACGAGGTCGCTGGCGGCATAGGCGGCGGCGATCGCGTCGGTGGGCGGCGTGAGCGCCACGGCGGCATCGATGCCCAGCGAACGGGCCAGGGCCCCGAGTTCGCCGGCGTAGGCCGCGCGCGCGGCGTCCCGTGCGCCCGGCATCCAGAGCCGCGCGTCGCAGCCACCGGCGCGCAGCGACGCCAGCAACCGGAGCGCGTCGGCGTGGCCCTTCAGGCGCGTGCCGCGGCCGGGCAGGAGCAGCAGGGGCCCTTCCCCGCCCAGGGCCGGCTCGCGCGCGGCCGCGGCCGCGCGCGCCGCCGGGTCCGGCAGCGGTGCGCGCGGGAACGAGGCCGGGTCGATCCCGCGCGGAATCACCCGGAGCCGCGCAGGATCGGTCGCCGGATAGTTGCGCAGCACGTATTCGCGCACGGTTGCGGAAACGCAGACCACGCGCTCGCCGCGCAACATGACCTGGCTGTAGCGCGACGGCGAGTTGAGCCCGTGCACCGTGGTCACGAAGCGCGGCCGCTCCTGCGCGGGCAGCCCGCCCAGCGCGCGCCACGCGATCCACGCCGGGAGCCGCGAGCGCGCGTGCACGATGTCGACGCCCTGCTCCTGCAGCAGGCGCCGGAGCGGCCGCACCAGGCGCAGCGTCGCCAGCGACTTGCGGCCGAGGTCGAGTTCGAGGTGCTCGGCGCCGGCCGCGCGCAGCGCCGGCAGCAGCCTGCCTCCTGCCGACGCCACCAGCGCACGGTGCCCGGCGCGGACCAGGGCCGCGGACACCTCGATCGTGGAGCGTTCGACGCCGCCGGCCTCCAGGGCGGGCAGCAGCTGCAGGACGGTCAGCGGCCGGGCCATCGCACCGGCGGCGCGGCGCGCGCTCAGTCGACCAGGACGAAGTGGGCGCTGCAGTAGGGGCAGTCGGCCTCCCCGCCTTCGTTCTCGATCGGAAGGTAGACCCGCGGATGCGAGTTCCACAGGGCCATCGACGGCAGCGGGCAGCTCAAGGGCAGGTCGGCGCGGCGCACCTCGTACCGGGTCTGGGCATTGGCCTGGGCGTGCGGCGACTGGGCGGTGGACATCGTTGCGTGACCGGATGAAGCGGGGAAGCGCACAGTCTAGCCTGCCGGCGCCGCGCCCGGCAGCGCCAGCAGGAGCAGGCGCGCCGGGAGCGGGCCCGCCGCGACGACCGCGGCCGGCGCATGCGGGTCGCCGGCGAGCCAGGCCAGGCCGTCACCTTCGCCCAGGCGCCAGCCCACGTGCGCGTCCCGGGCCGCGCCGCCGGCAGGGCGGGCGACGACCCCGCCGGCCACCACCTCGAGCCACCATCGGCCCTGGTCCGCGGCAGGAAGCGGGAGCGTCGCGCCGGGCTCCACGCAGGCGGTCGCAACGCGCGCGGCCTGTCGCAGCGGCAGCGCGCCGGCCTCGCCGCCGGGGGCGGCGCGCAGGTTCCAGCCGACTGCGCCTTCGACGCACCGGTGCACGGCCGCCGCGGGCGCCGCGTTGACGCGGTCGGGCTGCAGCCAGCACTCGAGCAGCCGCAGCGGACGCCCGGCCGAGGCGTTGGCGAGCCGCGACTCCAGGCCGTGCCCGGTGCCGATCCAGAGCAGGTCGCCGGCCTCGGCGCGGAACCGCCCGAGCGAGCCGCAGCCCGCGTCCAGCGAGCCCTCGATGACCAGCAGCAGGCGCTCCATGTTGGCCACGCGCCCCTCGTCGTGCGCGTCCGGGGCCCAGCGCTGGTGCGAGAGGACGCGCAGCGCGCCCCAGCCCATCCAGTCGCGGTCGAGCGCGTCCCGGCGCGAGAACGCCTCGACCGTCTGGACGCCGTCGGCGATGCCGGCGCGCAGGCGCTCGGCGGCGGGGCGCGGACGCGGGCCCGCGGTGGCCGGCCGGCCGCTCATTCGATGCGGGCGGCCTCGTCGAAGGACAGCCGCGGCGAGCGCGGGAACAGCTGCGCGGGATCGCCCTTGCCGAGGTTGACCAGCACGTTCGAGCGCACCTCGGTGCCCTTGAAGAAGGCCTCGTCGACCATCGCGTTGTCGAAGCCGGTCATGGGACCGCAGTCGAGGCCGAGGGCGCGCGCCGCGAGGATCAGGTAGGCCGCCTGCATGCTGGACCCGCGCAGGCCCACGCGCTCCAGCCGCGCCGGCTCCGCGCCGGCGAACCAGGAACGCGCGTCGGTATGCGGGAACAGGACCGGGAGCTTCTCGTAGAAGGCGAGGTCGTGGCCGACGATCACCGTCACCGGTGCCGCGAGGGTCTTGTCGCGGTTGCCATCGCTCAGCGCCGGGGCCAGCTTCGCCTTGGCCTCGGGCGAACGCACGAACACGAAGCGCGCCGGGCAGCTGTTGGCCTCGGTCGGGCCGAACTTCAGCAGGTCGTACAGCGCGCGCAGGGTGTCGTCGTCGACCTCGCCCCCGATCGCGTTGTGGGTTCGGGCTTCGCGGAACAGGCGGGCGAGCGTGGCATCGGACAGCACTTCGGACATCAGGATCCCTCATGGGCAACGGGTCGAACGCAGCAGTGTAGAGTCCCGGCGATGCCCCGACCGTCCCACCGCCGAAACGCATGGTCTTGAACAGCAACGCAGGCGACCGCGCGCTCGCGATCAGCGACGGGCACGCCGGCAACGCCCGCCAGGCGCTGGCGCTGGCGTCGGCGCTCGCACCCGGTGCGCCGCGCGAGCTGCTGCTGGCGCCCCGCGCGCCGTGGCGATGGCTGGCGCCGCGGCGGCTGCCCGGCGACGCCGCGGCCTTTGGCGACGGCTTCGCCGGCGTGCTGGACGCGCCGCCGCCGCTCGCGGTCGGCTGCGGGCGCCAGGCCGCGCTGGCGACGCGCATCCTCCGCGGGCGCGGCGCGCGCGTCGTGCAGGTCCTCGATCCACGGCTGGCGCCGCGGCACTGGGACGTGGTGGTCGCGCCCGCGCACGACGGACTTGCGGGCCCCAACGTCGTCACCGTCACCGGCAGCCTGCATCCGGTGGACGAGGCCTGGCTGCGCGACGGACGCGACGCCTTCCCCGGGCTGGGCGACCTGCCCGGCCCACGGGTCGCGGTGCTGCTCGGCGGCCCGAGCCGGCACGCCGGCCTCGACGTGGCGGACTTCGAGGACATCGCGTCCGCCGTCGAAGCGATGGCCGCCCGAGAGGGCGGCAGCGTGCTGCTGACGACCTCGCGCAGGACGCCGGCCGCGGTCCGCCAACAGGCGGGCGCGCGGGACTGGCGCGTGCCCGCGGTCGCGTGGACCGGCGGCGACCGCAACCCCTATGCCGGGATGCTCGGCTGGGCCGACCGCATCGCCTGCACCGCGGACTCGGTCAACATGCTGTCCGAGGCCTGCGCCACCAGGGCGCCGGTCTTCGTCCACCGGCCCGGCGCGCTGCGCGGGCGGCCGCGGCGCTTCCTCGACGAGCTGCTCGCGCGCGGTCGCGTGCGCCCGCTCACCGCCGCCGCGCCGGCGTTCGACGCGGAGCCGCTGCGCGAGACCGCGCGCGTCGCCGCCGAGGTCCGGGCGCGGCTCGGGCTGGACTGAGCGCCGCCCCGGCGCACCCCGGGACGGATTGGCCTATGCTCGCCACATCCGGCACCGGGGACCCGACATGGCACGCGGCAGCCACGCAGACCGCCCGATCGACCACTGGTTCGCCAGCTATTCCGGCGACCACCGCAATGCCACCAACCAGGCGATCCACGTCGCCGCGGTGCCGGCCATCCTCTGGAGCGTGATCGCGCTGCTGTGGTGCATCCCGGCGCCGGGCACCCTGTTCAAGCCGGGGATCTGGGCGGCGCTGGCCATGTTCGCGGCCTGGCTGTTCTACCAGCGGAGCTCGCGCAGCCTTGGCATCGGCATGCTGCTCGTGTTCCTCGCGATGTCGGCGCTGACCTGGTGGCTGCACCAGGCGCTGGGCACCGGCGGCCTGCTGCGGCTGGCGGTGGCGGTGTTCGTGGTGGCCTGGATCGCGCAGTTCATCGGCCACCGGATCGAGGGCCGCAAGCCGAGCTTCCTCACCGACCTGGTCTACCTGCTGATCGGGCCGGCGTGGGTGCTGTCCAAGCTCTATCGCCGCTTCGGATTGCGCTGGTAGCGCCGGCGCGCGGCGCAACGCAGCGTGCCATGGCGAGGCGCCCGATGCCGGTCCGCCCGGGCGCGCGGCGGGCGACAATAGCGCATGTCCCTGCGCGATATCCTCCTCGTCCTTGCCATCTGCGCGGCCTGGGCGGGCAACTTCCTGTTCTCGGCGCATGCCCTGCTCGAGGTGCCGGCCTTCCTGTACACGGCGCTGCGGATGGCGATCGTGGCGCTGGTGTTGCTCCCCTTCCTGAAGCCGGTTCCCCGCGCGCAGTGGCCGCGGTTCCTGGCGGTCGCGCTGTGCATGAACGTGTTCCACTTCGGGCTCAGCTTCTGGTCGCTGCGCATGGCCGGCGAACTGTCCGCGGTCGCGATCGTGATGCAGAGCTACGTGCCGATGTCGGCGCTGCTGGCCTGGTGGGTCCTGGGCGAACGCTTCGCATGGCGGACCGGGACCGCGATCGCGGCGAGCTTCGCAGGCGTGCTGGTGATCGGCTTCGATCCCTCGATCATCGACAAGCCGGCGGCGCTGGCGGCCATGCTGGCCTCGGCCGCCTTCCTTGCCCTCGGCACGGTGCTGATGCGCCGGCTCGGCGGCATCGCCCTCGCCACCCAGCAGGGCTGGAGCGCGCTGATCGCGGTGCTGCCGCTGCTCGCGATCAGCTTCGTGCTCGAGCCCGACGGCCTGGCCTCGCTCGCCGATGCGAGCCCGCGGGCCTGGATCGGCGTCGGCTACTCGGCGCTGGTCGCCTCCCTGCTCGGCCACGGCATGTACTTCCTGCTGCTGCAGCGCCACCCGGTGGCGCAGCTCACGCCCTGGCTCCTGCTGACCCCTCTGCTTGCGGTGGCCCTTGGCATCGTGTTCTGGGGCGACATCCCGGGCCCGCAGCTGTGGATCGGCGGCGCGCTGGTGCTCGGCGGCGTGGCGGCCATCGCCCTGCGTGCGCTGGCGAGGTCGCGCACGCTGGCGCCCGCGCGCGAGATCTGAGTCCCGGCTAGGCGAAGGTCCCGGGGGCCGGCCGGAACGGCCTTGGCGCATGCCCCAGGGCCGCGACGGCCGGGCCGGCGTCGAACACCAGGTCCTGGCGCAGCCGCGCCTGGGCCGCCGGTCCGAAGCCCTGCAGCCTGCCGCCGGCGCGCAGCACCGCGGCGAGCGCGGAGAACACGGGCCGGGGCACTTCGACCAGCCGCGCCGGCGGGCGCAGCGAGCCCAGCACGCGCGCGACCATCTCCCGGTAGGGCAGGGCCTCGCCTCCGGGCAGGTCGTAGCCGCGGCCGCCGGCCCCGGGCGCGGTGAGCGCCGCGAGCGCCGTCGCGGCAAGATCGTCGACGTGCACCGGCTGGCGCAGCCCGGTCGCGCCGCGCGGGAGGACGAACACCCCGCGCCCACGGGCCATGGCGGCGATGCGGCTGAGGCTGCGATCGCGGCCGGCGCCGTACACCAGGGTCGGGCGCAGGACGATCGCCTCCGCCCCCCGCGCGCGCGCCGATGCGAACAGCGCCTCCTCCGCCCGCACGAGCCTCGCGGCCAGTTCGCGCTCGGCCGCATCGGCCGACCCGCGCTTCGCCGTCGCGCTGGTGGAGCCGAATGCGACCACGCGGCCGGCCTCGACGCCGCAGCCGGCGTGCCAGCGCGCGAACAGGTCCAGCGGGCCACAGCTGAGCACGGCGTCGTAGCGCCCGGCCAGCTCCGGGAGCGCATCGAATCCGCCCCGCAGCCAGTTCAGGCCGCGGCGCGGCGCGCGCTGTTCGCGCGAGGGCGCGTCGACCTCCCAGCCCGCCTCCAGCAGCCGCTCGAGCACCGCCGATCCGACCTGTCCGCTGGCCCCGAACAGCAGCGCACGCGCCGGCGCGGGAAGGACGCGACCGGCGCCGGGGCGGGGCCGGGGCGGAGATCCGGGATCGGGATGCATGGGCAGAGGATAGGCGAGCCACGGCACCGGGAGCAGCGGCGGGCGCTGGTAGAATCCCCCGATTGCCGTGCGGAGCGCGGCTTCCCCCTGCAAGACCAAGGACACAGATGCTGGAACTGATGCTGGCCCTGCCCTTCGTGCTGGCGCTGGTGCTCGCGATACTGCGCGATGCTCCTCCCAGGGCGGTCGCGTGGCTGGCGGGGCTGGCACCGCTGCTTTCGATGGCCGTGCTGGCCTGGCTGACGCCCGCGGTGATGGGCGGCGACATTCCCCGCGCGATGCACGAGTGGCTGCCGCAGGCCGGCCTCGCCTTCAGCCTCCGGCTCGACGGACTGGGCTGGATGTTCTCGCTGATGGTGCTGGGCATCGGCGCGCTGGTCGTCCTGTACGCGCACTACTACCTCGGCCCGCGCGAGAAGACGCGCCGCTTCTTCTGCTTCCTGCTGATGTTCATGGGCTCGATGCTGGGCATGGTGCTGTCCGGCAACCTGCTGATGACGGTCGTGTTCTGGGAGCTCACCTCGATCAGCTCCTTCCTGCTGATCGGCTTCTGGTTCCAGCGCGACGACGCCCGCGAGGGCGCGCGCATGGCGCTGACCATCACCGCCGCGGGCGGGCTGGCACTGCTCGGCGGCGTGGTGCTGATCGGACGCGTGGTCGGCAGCTACGAGCTCGACGCCGTGCTGGCGGCCGGCGACGCGATCCGGGCGCACGGGCTGTACCCGTGGATCCTCGGCCTGGTGCTGGCCGGCGTCTTCACCAAGAGTGCGCAGTTCCCCTTCCACTTCTGGCTGCCGCACGCGATGGCGGCGCCGACGCCGGTGTCGGCCTACCTCCACTCGGCGACGATGGTGAAGGCCGGCGTCTTCATGCTGGCGCGGCTGCATCCATCGCTGGCGGGCACCGACCTGTTCTTCTACACGGTGTCCGCGGTCGGCGCGACCACGCTCCTGATCGGCGCCTGGAACGCGATCTTCCAGCACGACATGAAGGGCGTGCTGGCCTATTCGACCATCTCGCACCTCGGCCTGATCACCCTCCTGCTCGGCCTGTCGACGCCGATGGCGGTGGTGGCGGCCCTGTTCCACATCCTCAACCACGCGACCTTCAAGGCGTCGCTGTTCATGGCCGCGGGGATCATCGACCACGAGGCCGGCACCCGCGACATGAGGCGGCTGGGCGGGCTGCGGCGGCTGATGCCCTATACCAGCGCGCTGGCGATCATCGCTTCGCTCGCGATGGCCGGCATCCCGCTGCTGAACGGCTTCCTGTCGAAGGAAATGTTCTTCGCGCAGGCGCTGGAGATCGAAGGCCATGGCGAGATGCGGCTGTTCATCACCGTCGCCGCGTTCCTGTTCGCGACCTTCGGCGTCGCCTACAGCCTGCGCTTCGTGCACGACACCTTCCTGGGCCGCGGCCCCCGCGCGGTCGACCAGGACGTGCACGAGCCGGCCCGGTTCATGCGCGTGCCGGTGGCGGTGCTGGTGGTCACCTGCGTGGCGGTCGGCGTGGCGCCGCAGTGGGTGGTCGGGCCGGCGCTGGCGACGGCCGCGCGCGGCGTGCTCGGCGACGCGGTGCCCGAGTACAGCCTCGCGGTCTGGCACGGCATCAACACGCCGCTCCTGATGAGCCTCGGCGGCGTGGTCTGCGGCGTGCTGCTGTACCTGGGCCTGCGGCGCCTGCTCGACCTGCACGCGATCGTGCGCCAGTCGCTCGGGCGCAGGCTGTTCCACCTCAACATCGAGGCGCTGTTCCGGCTCGGACGGCGCTTCACCCACGCGGTCGCCAACGGCAGCATGCAGCGCAGCATCCTGTGGCTCCTGCTGGTGGCGATCGGCGCCGGCGCCGCGCCCTTCGTCGCCGCCTGGGGCGAGCCGCGCGCGGAGACGGTCTTCGCCGGCCAGCCCATGGTGCGCCTGGCCTGGGTGCTGTGGTGGATGCTGGTGACCTGCGCCCTGGCGACGCTGGCGCTGTACCGCCACCGGCTGCTCGCGGTGCTGGTCATGGGCGGATGCGGGCTCGCGGTCAGCATGACCTTCGTCGCGCTGTCGGCGCCCGACCTCGCGCTCACCCAGCTGCTGGTGGAACTGGTGACCGTGGCGCTGATGCTGCTTGGCCTCCACTACCTGCCCAAGGATTCGCCGCCGGAGCGCTCGCTGCCGCGGCGGCTGCGCGACGGTGCGGTCGCGCTGGTGGCCGGCGCCGGCACCGCGGCCCTGGCCTGGGTGATGATGACCCGGCCGCCGATGAACGGGACCGCGGCCGAAATCACCGCGCGCGCGCTCCCGGAGGCCTGGGGCACCAACATCGTCAACGTCATCCTGGTCGATTTCCGCGGCTTCGATACGCTGGGCGAGATCACCGTGTTCGGCATCGCCGGCCTGGCCGTGCACGCCATGCTGCGGCGCGCGCGCATGGCGCCGGAAAAGGTCATGCCGGGCCCGCCGGTCAAGCTCCCGGTGCCGGCGGACCTCGCGCAGATGATGTTCCCGCTGACGCTGGTGGTCTCGATCTTCCTGTTCCTGCGCGGCCACAACTCGCCGGGCGGCGGTTTCATCGCCGGGCTGACGCTGGCGGTGCCGCTGCTGATCCAGTACGTGATCCAGGGCGCGGCGTCGGTCGAGTCGCGCTTCGGCTTCGACTACATCCGGGCCATCGGCCTGGGCCTGCTGGTGGCGCTGTTCTCCGGCGCCGCGGCCATGCTGTTCGACCTGCCGTTCCTGTCCAGCGGCCACTACGACCTCGAGCTTCCGCTGCTCGGGACCCTGCCCCTGGCCAGCGCCGCGGCCTTCGACCTCGGCGTCTACCTGGTCGTGTTCGGGAGCACCATGCTGATCCTCTCCATGATCGGGACCCTGAAACCCTCGAAGAAGATGATCGCCCACCGCGGCACCATCGATCCGACAACGCGCTCGGCGATCACCGGGGAGGCCGCCTGATGGAAATGGCCCTTGCCAGCGGCATCGGCGTCCTGGTCTTCGCGGGAGTGTACCTGGTGCTGCGCGCGCGCAGCTTCGACGTGATCCTCGGGCTCACGCTGCTGTCCTACGCCACCAACCTGCTGATCTTCTCCAGCGGCCGCCTGGTGGTGGGCAAGCCGCCGGTGATCCAGCCGGGCATGGACGCGACCCTGGCCAACCACACCGACCCGCTCCCCCAGGCGCTGGTGCTCACGGCGATCGTGATCTCGTTCGCGATGACCGCGGTGAGCATCGTGCTGGCCATGCGCAGCCGCGCGGACAACGACAGCGACCACGTCGACGCCGGCGACGTGCGTGAAGACCGGGGGAACCGCTGATGAGCCAGCTGCCCATTCTCCCGATCCTGCTGCCGCTCTTCGGCGGCGCGCTGTCGCTGTTCGTGGAACACCGGCGCGTGGGCACGGTCGTCCAGCGGTCGGTGGCCTGGACCTTCATGGCCGCGACGCTGCTCGCCTCGATCCTGCTGCTGGCGCGCGCCGACCAGGGCACGGTCCTGGTCTACCTGCTCGGCGACTGGCCGGCGCGCATCGGCATCGCGCTGATGGTGGACCGCCTCTCGGCCCTGATGGTGCTCGCCACCTCCCTGCTCGGCGCGGCCTGCCTGCTGCACGCCTGCTCCGGGTGGGACCGGCGCGCGCCGCACTTCCACGCCCTGTTCCAGCTCCAGCTGATGGGCCTCAACGGCGCCTTCCTGACCGGCGACATCTTCAACCTGTTCGTCTTCTTCGAGGTGATGCTGATCGCCTCGTACGGCCTGCTCCTGTCGGGCGGCCGCGGCGTGCGCATGAGCGCCGGGCTCCACTACGTGGCCTTCAACGTCGCCGCCTCGACGCTGTTCCTGGTCGCCCTGGGCCTCGTCTACGGCGTGTTCGGGACCCTCAACATGGCCGAGCTCGCGGCGCGCGTCGCGACCGTGCCCGAGGCCGGCCTGCCCCTGGCCAAGGCCACCATCGGCCTGCTGCTGGTGGTGTTCTGCGCAAAGGCCGCGCTGCTGCCCCTGTACCTGTGGCTGCCCGAGACCTACACCCGCGCGCCGGCGGCGGTCGCGGCCCTGTTCGCGATCATGACCAAGGTCGGCATCTACGCGGTGCTCCGGGTCGGTTCGCTGGTCCTCGGCGAGGATGCCGGCGCGATGGCCGGCTATGGCTGGGAGTGGATGCTGCCCGCCGCGGTCGGTGGCCTCGCCCTGGCCACCCTGGGCGTGCTCGCCGCGTCGCGGCTGCGGGTGCTGGTCGCCTACGTCGTGCTGGTGTCGGCGACCACGCTGTTCATCGCCTTCGGGCTGCGTTCGGCGGGGACGATCGCGGCCGGCCTGTACTACCTGGTGCACAGCACCTTCGTCGCCGCGGCGCTGTTCCTGGTCGCCGACCTGGTGCGCCGCGGACGCGGCGACGCCGGCGACGCGCTGCGCGCGTTCGTGCCGGCACCGGGCGTGCGCGTGGTCGCCGGCGCGATGTTCATGGTCGGCGCGGTGTCGGTGGCCGGGCTGCCGCCGCTGTCCGGGTTCATCGGCAAGACGATGCTGCTGCAGGCGGTGCCCGAGTCCGAGATCCAGTGGGCCTGGCCGGCCATCCTGGGTTCGAGCATGCTGGTGATCGTGGGCCTCACCCGGGCCGGCACGCGCATCTTCTGGAAGCCGTCGCCGGTGCAGCCGCCGCTTCCAGGCGACGGCCCGCGCAACGCCAGGGGCCGGCTGCGCCTGCCGGAGACCATCGCCACCATGCTGCTGCTGTCGTACGGCATCGCGATGGCGGTGGCGCCGGGCCCGGTGGCCGCGTACGCGCGCGCGACGGCCGAGCAGCTGCTGGCCCCGTCGACCTACGTCGACCAGGTCCGCGCGGCGATGCCGCAGAGGAGGCTGCCGTGAACCGCCGCCGCTTCCTGCCGTCGATCCCGCTGACGCTGTCGGTGATCGCGTTCTGGCTGCTGCTGGTCTCGGAGGTCAACTACACCCAGCTCGCCCTGGCGCTGGTGCTGGGCCTGGTGATCCCGCTGTACGCGACCCGCATCGACCGCGAGTTCGCCCGCTTCGGCAGCCTGCGGCCGCTGCCCAAGCTGCTGGTGGTGCTGCTGTGGGACATCCTGATGTGCAACCTGCGCGTGGCCAGGCAGGTGCTGGGACGCGAGGCCCGCATCCACTCCAGCTTCATCTGGTATCCGCTCGAGATCGGCAACATCCACGGCATCACCGCCCTGGCCTGCTGCATCACCCTCACCCCGGGCACCGTGACCGCCGCGATCTCGGACGACCGCCGCTACCTGCTCGTGCACGTGCTCGACCTGGCCGACGAGGCGCAGCTGGTGGCCGACATCAAGCGCCGCTACGAGCGCCCGCTGATGGAGATCTTCCCGTGAACACCCCCGAATTCGCCGGCATCCAGCTGTTCGGCCATGGCCTGATCGAGATCGCCATCGGCGTCTCGATGTACGTGGTCGGCGCCGCGATGCTGCTGGCCCTGTGGCGGCTGCTGCGCGGCCCCGCGGTCCCCGACCGCATCCTCGCGCTCGACACGCTCAACGTGACCGCGATCGCCGAGCTGATGCTGCTCGGCATGCACCTGCGCACCCCGATCTATTTCGAGGCCGCGCTGGTGATCGCGATGCTGGGCTTCGTCAGCACCGTCGTGCTGAGCAAGTACGTGATCCGGAGGGACATCGTCGAATGAACGTGTTCTGGGAACTGCTGCTGGTGGCCCTGCTGCTCGTCGGCAGCTTCTTCATCCTGATGGGCGGCGTCGGCCTGGTGAAGCTGTCGGAGTTCTTCCGGCGCCTGCACGCCCCCACCAAGGCCAGCACGCTCGGCGTGGGCTGCGTGTTGACCGCCTCGGTCGGCTACCACCTGTTCGTGGGCAGCGACCCGCAGCCGCGCGAACTGCTGATCACCGCCTTCCTGCTGATCACCGCGCCGATCAGCGCGCACCTGATGTCGAAGGCCGCGCTGTCGCTGCGCATGGACGAGTGGCCGCAGCTTCCGGGCAAGTCGGACGAGGACACCCACGTGCCCCCGCGCCCCGACGGCGGGGACGACGAGGCCTACTGAGCGGCGCGGCCCCTCAGGCCAGCAGCGCGAACTCCAGCACCACCCAGCCCGCGAGGGCGGCGACGAGCAGCCCTCCCTCGAGCCGGCTGACCGTGGTGTTCCCGCGCAGCAGGGGCAGCAGCAGCAGCGCGAACAGGAAGGCGACCGGCAGCTCCAGGCGCACGAACGAGGCCGGCACCGGCACGCTGCCGCCGATCGCGGCCATGCCGCCCAGCACCACGAGCACGTTGAACAGGCTCGAGCCGACGACGTGGCCCGCGACCAGGTCGCCCTGGCCGCGGCGGGCGGCGGCCACCGCGGCGGCGGCTTCCGGCAGCGCGGTCGCGATCGCCACCAGCACCAGCCCCGCGACCAGCGAGTCCATCCCCAGCGCCCGTCCGATGGCCGGGATGTGGGCGACCACCCAGCCGGCGCCGAACCAGAGCAGCACCACGGCGATCGCCAGGCGCACCAGGTTCAGGGCCATGTCCCCGCGGGTGGGGACGAAGGCATCCACCGCGGCGCGCACGTCGGGGGACTCGTGCCGGGCGCGGGACGCGGCGAAGGCGACGACGCCGATGAAGAACAGCAGCAGGATCGCGCCTTCCACCCGCGAGAGCGCGCCGTCCAGGCCCATCGCCGCGACCGCGAGCGTGGCCAGAAGCAGCAGCGCCAGCAGCGGCGCCAGCGCCCGCCAGCGCACCACCACCGGCGCCGCGAGCGCGGCAGCGCCCAGGGTGAGGCCGACGTTGGCGATGTTGCTTCCGACGGCGTTGCCGAGCGCAAGCGCGCGGTCCCCCGCGAACACCGCGCGCGCGTTGACCGCCAGTTCCGGCAGCGAGGTCGCGACCGCGACCAGGCCCAGCCCGACCGCGAAGCGCGGGATGCGGAGCACGGCGGACAGCCCCGCCGCGCCCTTCACCAGCGAGTCGCCGCCGAGGGCCAGGAAGACCAGGCCCAGCACTGTGAATCCGATCGCTTCGAACATCACGGGCCTCCCGGGTCGACGCCGGCCGGCGGTTTCAGCTGCAGCCTTCGACGTAGCCGACCTGCGGATCCAGGCCGACGCGCCAGCTGGTCACGCGGCCATCCGGGCCGAGCTCGAAGTAGAGCCGCGAAGGCAGGGCGCCGCCGTCCTCGGGGCTCATCAGCACCTTGCCGCCCTCGACGTACTTGTGCGGCGCGGCCTCGAGCCGCTTGCCGTAGAGCCCGCCCAGGGCCGCTTCGTCCATGCCCACCCGGCCCCCGCCGGGCGCCGCCAGGTCGGGCGATTCGACGCTGTAGCGCACGAACATGCCGTCCTCGAACATGAAGGCGAGATGCGCCGGGGCGGGCTGCCCCGCCGGGCTCAGGTGGTGGCAGGCGCTGCCGTCCCCGGGGTCGCCCACGACCTCGAGCGGGTTGCCGGTCCACTCTGCGCGCGCCTCGTCCGGCGACAGGCCGAAGTCGAGGCTGCCGTAGCCGTCCATGCGCGCGTCGCCCGAGGGCGGGATCGCGTCGGCGGCACCCGCCGGTTCGGTCGCCGGTTCCATCGACTCGATCGCTTCCGAGGCCGCGTCGGCGCCGGCGTCCACCGTGCGCCGGGCATCGCAGGCGGCGAGCGCGAGGGTCAGCAGGGCAAGGGCGACGGCGGTTTGGCGCATGCGGAGGTCTCCTGGGGATCGAAGCCCAAGGCTACGACAAAACCCCGCCGCCCGGCGTGCAGGCGGGACCGCCGCCGGCTCCTCAGGATCCGGGGCGGAAGTTGCGTCGCAGTCCCGCCCAGCAGGCCTGGTAACCGCGCTGCCGGTGGGCGGCGTCCATCGCCTGCCGCGTGGGGCGGATCACCGCGCGGGTCTCGAACATGAAGGCCATGGTGTCGGTGATCACGTCGGGCCTGGACAGGTCGGCCGCGGACGCCTTCTCGAACGTGGCGGCATCGGGGCCGTGGCCGGTCATGCAGTTGTGCAGCGAGCAGCCGCCGGGCGCGAAGCCCTCGGCCTTGGCGTCGTAGGCACCGTGCACCAGGCCCATGAACTCGCTGGCGATGTTGCGGTGGAACCACGGCGGCCGGAACGTGTCCTGGGCAACGAGCCAGCGCGGGGGGAAGATCGCGAAGTCCATGTTGCTGGTACCGGGCGTGTCGCTGGGCGAGTGCAGCACCAGGAAGATCGACGGGTCCGGATGGTCGTAGCTGATCGACCCGATCGCGTTGAAGCGGCGCAGGTCGTACTTGTACGGGGCGTAGTTGCCGTGCCAGGCGACCACGTCCAGCGGCGAGTGGCCGATGGCGGCGCGCCACAGGTGGCCCTGGAACTTCGCGACGAGTTCGAAGTCGCCCTCGTCCTCCTCGTAGGCGGCCACCGGCGCAAGGAAGTCGCGCGCGTTGGCCAGCCCGTTGGAGCCGATCGGACCGAGGTCGGGCAGGCGCAGCAGCGCGCCGTAGTTCTCGCAGACGTAGCCGCGGGCGCTGCCGTCGGGCAATTCGACCCGGAAGCGCACGCCGCGCGGGATCACGGCGATCTCCTGCGGCTCGACCTCGAGCAGGCCGAGCTCGGTGGCGATGCGCAGCCGGCCCTGCTGCGGCACCACCAGCAGCTCTCCGTCGGCGCTGTAGAAGAACCGCCCGCGCATCGGCGCATTGGCGGCATACATGTGGATGCCCACGCCCGCGCCGGCGGCCGAACCGCCGTTGCCCGCCATGGTGAACAGGCCATCGACGAAGTCGATGGCGCTGCCTTCCACCGGCATGGGCAGCGGGTCCCAGCGCAGCTGGTCCGGGGTCACCGGGCCGGACCCGAACTCCTCGTGCAGCCGCGGCTGCGCATAGGGCGCGAAGCTTCCGTGCATCGCCGCCGGCCGGATCCGGTACAGCCAGCTGCGCCGGTTCGCGTGCCGCGGCGCCGTGAACGCCGTGCCCGTGAGCTGTTCCGCGTAGAGCCCGTGGGCGACCCGCTGCGGCGAGTTGCGCCCCACCGGCAGCGCTCCCGCCACCGCCTCGGTGGCGAACTCGTTCCCGAAGCCCGACATGTACCTGGTCACGACTGCCTCCCGATTCAGCGTTTGCCGCGGATGTACGTCGGAGCGCCCTGTTACAGGACTCCCCGCTTCATCTGGTCGCGCTCGATCGACTCGAACAGGGCCTGGAAGTTGCCCTCGCCGAAGCCCTCGTTGCCCTTGCGCTGGATGATCTCGAAGAAGATCGGGCCGAACGCGTTCTGGCCGAAGATCTGCAGCAGCTTGCGCTGCTTGGTCTCGGGGTCGGCGTCGATCAGGATCGCATTCCTGCGCAGGCGCTCCACGTCCTCGCCGTGGTTCGGGATGCGCTGGTCGATCACGTCGAAATAGGTGTCGGGCGTGTCGAGGAAGGCGATGCCGGCCTCGCGCATCTTCTCCACCGTCTCGTAGATGTCGTCGGTGAACAGCGCGATGTGCTGGATGCCCTCGCCCTTGTAGTCGCGGAGGTATTCGTTGATCTGGCTCTTCTCGTCCGACGACTCGTTGAGCGGGATCCGGACCACGCCGTCGGGCGCGGTCATCGCCTTCGACAGCAGGCCGGTCTTGGCGCCCTTGATGTCGAAGTAGCGGATCTCGCGGAAGTTGAACAGCTTCTCGTAGTAGTCCGACCACTTCTGCATGTTCCCGAGGAACAGGTTGTGGGTCAGGTGGTCGATGAAGGTCAGGCCGAAACCCTTCGGGTGCTGGTCCACGCCCGGCAGCGGCTCGTAGTCGGCGTAGACGTCCCCGGCGTTGTCGTCGACCAGGTACAGCATGCAGTCGCCGATGCCCTTGATCACCGGGAAGTCGACCGCGCGCGTGTCCGCGCGATGCTCCATGCGCTCGCCACCGTTGGCGAGGACATGCTCGAGCACCTGCTCCGGCGCCTTGCGGAAGCGGATCGCGAAGCCGCAGGCCGACGGGCCGTGGCTGGCGGCGAAATCGGAGGCGAAGGAATCCGGCTCCTCGTTCAGCAGGAAGTTGATCGTGCCCTGGCGGAACAGGGTGATCGCGCGCTCGCGGTGCTTCGCGACGGCGGTGAAACCGAGCTTCTCGAGGTAGTCGCGCATGCGCGCGCCCTCGCCGGCAGGGGCGGCGAATTCGACGAATTCGAACCCGTTGATCCCCATCGGGTTTTCGAAGGTGGTGACCTGCATGCCGAGGTTCGGCTGCGTGCTGGCCTGGGTCTGGGCGCTCATGGCGGCTCCTGGCGGTGGACGGGGGAGGCCGACTGTTATAGTTTCAGATGAAACCAGTTGCAAGGCGCGACGCAGCAATGAACGCAACCCCTCCGCCTCCCGCACCCGCTCCCGGCGACGACGACGCCACGCTGCTCGACCTCGAGCGCTTCATCCCCTACCAGCTTTCGGTGCTCTCCAACGTGGTCAGCCAGGAGATCGCCGGGGCCTATGGCGAGCGCTTCGGGCTGGCGATCACCGAGTGGCGGGTGCTGGCGGTGCTGGGCCGCTTTCCCGGGATGTCGGCGGTCGGCGTGGCCGAGCGCAGCGCGATGGACAAGGTGGCGGTGAGCCGCGCCGTCGCACGCCTGCTCGAGCGCGGGCTGCTGCACCGCGAGACGCACGGCGGCGACCGCAGGCGTTCGGTGCTGGAGCTCAGCGATGCCGGTCGCGCCGTGTATGCCGAAGTGGCGCCGCTGGCGCTGTCCTACGAGCGCGAGCTGCTGGCCCCCCTGAGCGAGGACGAGCGCGCGCAGTTCTCGCGCATGCTCGACCGGCTCGGGGAGCGCTACGGGCTCTGACCCGCGCCATGTCGACCGGGACCGGCTCCGACGAAGCGCTGGCTCCGCCCGCCGCAGGCTGGAAGCGCGCGAACGCACTCGCCGCCGCGGGGGACTGGGCGGGGGCGGCCGACGCCTTCCAGCGCCAGGCCGAGGCGGCGCCGGGCGACGCCGGCGCATGGATCGGCCTGGCCCGCGCGCGCGGCAGGAACGGCGAGTACCGCGCCATGCACGCGGCGGCGCTGCGCGCATGCGCCGCCGGTCCCCGCGGCTGGCCGCACGCGCTCGCGCTGGCGCGCCTGCTCCGCGGGCTGCACGAGACGCGGGCGCTCGCGGCACTCGCCGACGGCCTGTCCGCGCACGCCGGACGGGCTTCGGTCGACGACATGGTCGCGCTTGCCGACGCACTCGGCGACGAGGACCTGCACGAGGCGGCGCTCGCCTGGCTGGACCGCGCCGTGCAGCGCGAGCCCGGGCACGCCCCGGCGCGCTACGTCCGCGGCAGCACACGGCTGTTCCTGGGCGACATGCAGGGTGCGCGCGACGATCTCGAGCGCGCGGTGGCCGCGGCGCCGCATTTCGCGCACGCCCACCGTCGCCTGTCGCAGCTGCGGGACCGGGATCCCGCCGGTGCGCGGGCGCGCATCGCCCGCATGCGCGCGGAGCGCGACCGCGTCGATCCCGGGAGCGAGCACGACATCCATTTCAGCCACGCGCTGTTCGACGAGCTGCACGACCTGGGCGAGCACGCGGCCGCCTGGCCGGAACTGGTGCGCGGCATGCGCGCCAAGCGCGCCGCCCTGCGCTACGACGCCGGCGCCGACCTGGCCCTGGTCGTGAACCCCTCCTTCTTCCCCGGCAGCCTGACCGCCGAGGTGCTCGCCGCCCACTATGTCGCCGTGGCCGACGCCTCACCGATCCCGATCCTGATCTACAACGTGCCCAAGTTCACCCACCTGAACATCCCCGTGGCAGCGGTGGCGCGCGCCGCCACGCACCCGAACATCGTAGGGATCAAGGACTCCGCCGGAGATATCGGCCAGATCATCGAGCTCCTACGGGCCTGCCCGAGCGACTTTTCCGTCCTGCTGGGGAACTCGCCAGCCTTCTTGAGCGGCCTGCAGGTGGGGGCCACGGGGGGCATTCTGGCGCTGGCCAACGTTGCCCCGCGGGAGTGTGTGGCCATCTACGACCTGGTCGCTCAGGGGCGCCTCGCCGAGGCCAAGGCTCTCCAGTTCCGGCTGATGCCGGTGGGCCGCGCGGTGACGGCGGGCTACGGCGTCCCGGGGCTCAAGGCGGCGCTGGACCTTCTCGGCTACACTGGCGGCTCGCCGCGCCTGCCCCTGCGCCCGCTCGAGCCGGCCAAGGTCGAGGAGCTGCGCGCGATCCTCGTCGAGGCCGGGCTGCTCGGCTAGCACCGCTGGGGGGCAGGCGCGGCTGGCCCGCACGGCCCCCTTTGTTCGTGGCAGAGTCGCCCCGTTGCGGACTGCGCCCTGGCGGCGGCCGCAGCGGGGCGCCAGGGGTGGACTCGGCCGTAAAAGCTAGCAGCATCCCAGCCGCGCCCGCCAACCGGCTGGCGGGCACGCAACCATCCCCACACGAGGTAAGACCGGTCGTTGCCCCCTTGACCTCTTGCCCATCTGCTGATAGAACTCAGACAGAGACCCACGGTAACGGCAACAAGCCCCCGGGCACAACCTGGCCTGCACGGGAGCAAGCTACCATGCCCACCACGACCCGCCTGCTGCTCGCCGACCACCACCCGCCGATCCTCGACTGGCTCCGACGCCTGCTGGAGCGCGGCCCGGCCTGCGAGGTCGTCGGCCAGGTGAGGCGCGCCGAGGCCGCCATCGCCGAGGCCGCCGCACTCCAGCCCGACCTCCTGATCCTCGCCTACGGCCTGCCCGGCCCGCCCACCGCCGAGGTGGTGCGCCAGGTGCGAGAACGCTCCCCCAGCACGCGTATCCTCGTCTACACCGGCTTCCCGCGCGCCGCCTGCCTGCGGGAGGTGCG